>CABEDJ010000683.1_pt1 | contig 12819 bp, 11 predicted proteins | sample 3422951 | NCBI WGS metagenome assembly CABEDJ01 (sample SAMEA5534329, study PRJEB31848) | metagenome | biome: tundra; feature: field; material: soil | place: USA | collected 2013-05 | depth 0.15 m | reverse complement strand
GGGCCGCGTATGCGCTAGCTGGAGGCAGTGGGCACCCCCGCCGCCGCCTCGATCTTGGTGATCGATCCCGTCGAGGGAGCGAAGAACTCGCTCTTGGCCTTCGTCCAACCACCGAGGAAGTCAATCGTGAACAGCTGTGGCGGCGTCGGGAACTTGCTGCCGAACTGCTTGGCCACCGAAGCCAGCACCGGGCGATAGCCCTGCTGCGCCCAGATCGTCTGGCCCGCCGTCGACCACTGGTAGCTCAGGAACGCCTTGGCCTGGGTGGCGTGAGAGCTCTTGGCGGTGACCGCGATCGGCGTCTGGATCAGGATCGTCTGCTTGGGGATGACGTACTGGATCGCGTCCCCGGCCTTCTCGGCCGCGACCGCGTCGCTCTCGTAGTCGAGCAGCACGTCGCCCTTGCCGCCCGTGAACGTCTGCAGCGCGGCGCTGGCACTCGAGTCCTGCACGCTGACGTTCTTGGTCAGCAGCGTGCGCACGTACGCGAGCGCCTGGGCGGGTGTCTTACCCTCCTTGAGTTCGGCTCCGTAGCTGGCGAGGATGTTCCAGCGCGCGCTTCCGGAAGTCGACGGGTTGGGGGTGATCACATTGACCCCTGGCTTGATCAGGTCATCCCAGCCGGCGATGTGCTTGGGGTTGCCCTTGCGCAGCACGAACACGACCACCGAGTCGCTCGACATCCCCTTCTCGGGGTTGGCGTCCCAGTCGCTGGCCACGATCTTGTCCTTGACCAGTTTCGTCATGTCCGGCGTGGTGGAGAACGCCACGACGTCGGCCGGCTGGCCGGAATCGACCGCGCGGCTCTGCGAGCCGGAGGCGCCGAAGGACTCGCCGAAACTGATGCCCTTGCCCCCGGTGGTCTGCGCGAATGCGGCGGTGAGCGCGTCATAGGCTTTCTTCGGCGTCGAATAGGCGACCAGCGCGAGCTGGGTAGTCGACCCGCCCGACGACGAGCCCCCACCCGACGACGATGCACTGCTGGTGGACGCCGTGTCCGAGGACCCGCCGCAGGCGGCCAGCATGGTCGCGGCCAGGCCGGCCACCACCGCAGTGGACACCAGACGCCGCGTCTTGATCATGTTGCTCATGGGCTCCAATCGAAGCATAGGTCAGTTAGTTGATCTTCTCTACAGATTTTGTTTCGCGGTCCAGTTTCGCACAACCTCTGGTGACTTGGTGGGGGATGGCCTGACCCGGGGGTCATGTCCGGCGCTTGTGTAGGCTCTCCCGCCGCCCATGCGTTTCTTCGAATACGAGTCGCGCGCGATCGTCGCCAAGGCCGGGATTCCCGTCACCAAGCACGGATTTGCCGAGACCCCGGCCGCCGCGCGAACGATCGCGCAGGAGATCGGCGGCCCCGTGGTGATCAAGTCCCAGGTGCTGACCGGCGGCCGGATGAAGGCGGGCGGGGTCCAGTTCGCCGACACGCCCGATGAGGCCGCCGTCCACGCCGAGCACGTTCTGGCACTGGAGATCGGCGGCCACATGCCGCGCGGCGTGCTGGTCGACTCCCGCGCCGCGGTCAAGCACGAGTACTACGCGGGCGTCGTCTGGGACGGCACGCGCAAACGCCCGGTGATGCTGTTCTCCGACATGGGCGGGATCGACATCGAGGAGGTCGCCGAGCGGCACCCCGACCACGTCGCCCGCGGGCACTTCTCGACCCTGCGGCCGTTCTCCGACTGGCAGGCCAAGCAGGTGATCGCCTCGCTCGGGATCACCGGCTCGGCGCTGAACCGCCTCACCCCGATCCTCGCGCGCCTGGCCCGCCTGTTCCTGCAATACGACATGACGCTGGCCGAGATCAACCCGCTCGGCGAGCTTCAGGACGGATCGTTTGTGGCGCTCGACGCCCACATGGACATGGAGAACGAGGCCCGCCCACGGCAGAAGGCGCTGCTCTCAGAGCTCGGGGTCGGCGACGAGGAGACGCGCCAGGCTCGCGAGGCGACCCCGTTCGAGCTGGCCGGCGAGGCGGTCGACAGCCAGGACCATCGTGGCGTGGCCGGCAACGTGACCGAGTTCGACGGCAATCTCGGCCTGGTGATCGGCGCCGGCGGCGGATCGCTGACCCTGTTCGACGCGGTCCGCGCCCACGGCGGCGATCCGGCCAACTACTGCGAGATCGGCGGCAACCCGTCGGTCAGCAAGGCCTGCGGCCTGGCCAAGCTGGTTCTCCAGAAGCCCGGCGTGGACAAGATCGCGGTGATGATGTCGATCGTCTCCAACACCCGCGTGGACATCGTCGCGCGCGGCGTGATCAAGGCGTGCGTCGAACTCGGCTATGACCCGGCCGAGAAGATCGCCATCTTCCGGATTCCCGGAGCCTGGGAAGAGGAGGGCTTCAAGATCCTTCGGAAATACGGGGTCGAGTACGCCGACCGCTCCGTCTCGCTGCACGAGGCGGCCAGGCGAGCGGTCGAGAAGATCGGCCCGGGAGCACCCGCCTGATGTCGATCCTGATCGACCAGAACACGACCTTCATCGTCCAGGGGATCACCGGCCGCGAGGCGGTCAACCTGACCCGCGAATGCCTGGACTACGGCCAGGGCGCCAAGATCGTCGGCGGTGTCACGCCAGGGAGGCTCGGCCGCGACATCCACGGCGTGCCTGTGTTCGACACCGTCGCGCAGGCGGTGGAGCACCACGGCACCCCGATCGACGGCTCCGTTGTGACGGTTCCACCGGCGTTCACCAAGGACGCGGTGTTCGAGGCGCTGGAGAACGGCGTCAAGCTTGTGGTGATCGTCACCGAGCGGATCCCGCGCCGCGATGTGGCCGAGATGGTCGAGCTCGCCTCCGCGCACGAGGCCCGGATCATCGGACCCAACTGCCTCGGGATCATCGTCCCCGACGTGATCAAGATGGGCGGGATCGGTGGCCCGGCCCGCGACGCGGCCAAGTCATATACGCCTGGACCGGTCGGCGTGATCTCACGGTCGGGCGGCATGACGACCGAGATGTCCTCGACGCTGAGCGCGGCTGGCCTCGGCCAGTCGACCGCTGTCTCGATCGGCGGCGACGCGATCATCGGCTCCAGCTACGCCGAGCTGATGCCGCTGTTCGAGGCCGACCCCGATACCAAGGCGATCGTGATCTACACCGAGCCGGGAGGCCGGATGGAGGCCGAACTGGCGCGCTGGGTGGCGCAGACCGGCTCGCAGATGCCGATCGTCGCGTTCATGGCCGGCCGCTTCATGGACGAGATGCCCGGGATGAGCTTCGGTCATGCCGGCACAATCGTTGAGGGCAAGGAGGACACCGCCGGCGAGAAGATCGCCCGGCTCGCCGAGGCCGGGATCGTCGTGGCCGAAGAGATCTCCGAAATCCCCGGGATCGTCAAACAGAAACTCGGCGTGGCCGCATGAGCGAGGCACTGTTCATCGCCGTCGAGGTCGACGATTCGATCGCCCACGACCGTGAGCTGGCCGCCAAGCTCGCCGAGATCTGCCCGGTGGACATCTTCCGAGCGGGCCAGGACGGGGTGGAGATCGTGACCGAGAATCTCGATGAATGCGTGCTCTGCCAGCTGTGCATGAACGCCGCGCCGCAGGACACCGTGCGCGTGATCAAGCTGTATGACGGCGGCGCCGTGCTCGGCGCGCCCGTCAGCTGACCGCGCCCACCAGTCGCCGGCGCGCAGCGCCGCTGAGCTGCCGGTAGGTGCTGCCGCTGCGATCCAGATACCAGGCCTGCTCACCTTCGCCCGGCAGCGGAATCCCGGCCTGGCGCAGCGGAGCGGTCAGCGGCCGAAACCAGGTGGTGACGGGGATCCGCGCCACCACTCGGACGATCGCCGGGCGCTCGCGCATCGCCAGCGCGCGCAGCGCGTCGCCGATGTCGCGGGCCGCGAGCTCGTGACCCGGGCGAACCGTCACCGCCGCCACGGCCAGCTCGTGACGGCGCCGGCCCGGCCGCACGCCATAGGCGACCGCCAGATCGACGGCCGGCAGATCTCCGAGCGCGTCGCGGATCGGGGTGGTGAACACGGGACCGTCGGCGGCGGCGATCACGTCACCGAGACTGTCGAGCCGCCAGTAATCGCCGTCGCGGTCGCGCTTGAACAGGTCGCCGGTGGCCAGCCAGGCGTCGTCGCGGTGAAACACGCCCCGCAGCGGAGCGCTGCTGGTCTGGGAGCCCGCACGCACTCGAGCCAGCAGCATCCCGATCTCATCGACCCCGCACGGCTTGACGAACCCGTCGCGCCCGAGCAGGAGCTTGGCCGACTCGATCTCGTAGGCGGCGATCCGCACCTCGGCGCTGCCGGGCAACGGGCGCCCCATCGACCCGGGCTTGGCGTCGCGCAGATTGACGAGGATCGCCCCTGTCTCGGTGGAGGCGTAGAACTCCAGCACGCGGGCGGGCTTGAAGCGACGCTGCACGCGGCGCCACAGACCGCGCGGCATGCCCGACCCGATGAACAGCCGCACCGGGTGGTGGCGCTCGCCGGGGTGAGGCGGGGCTTGCACGAGCTCGTGCAACAGCGTCCACGTGTAGGAGGCGATGGTGACGCCGTAGCGCCGTACCTCGTCCCAGAATGTCGAGGGCTGGAAGGTGCTGGCCATCGCCAGCCTGGCCCCCCCCCGCGATCGCCCCACCGATGCTCATCATCAGGCCCGACGGGTGATACAGGGGCGTGACGCTGTAGACCGTGTCCCCGGCCGTGAGGGCCGCCGAGGAGGCGGTCCCGAACGCCGATTGGGCCCAGCGGCGGTTGCTGATCCGGCTCGTCCGCGTCTGCTCGCCCTGACCGGTGAAGACGACGAACGCCAGGTCGCTGGCGCGGCCGTTGTCGGGCCGGTACCAGCTGGGCAGCTCCACCTCGGTGGGGTCGATCTGCTCCATGTCGGTGATCAGCGGCTGGCCGAGGTCCCGTGGACCTCCCCCACCGCCGAGCACGAACGTGTGCACCGTTCCCAGCCCGGCTGCCAGCGAGGCGCGCTCGGGGTCGGCGACGATCCGTTGCACCTGGCCGAGGGCCGCCTCCCGGGGAGCGTCGCCGTCGGGTCGCAGCAGCACCGAGACCGCCCCCACCCGGCTGAGCGCTACGACGACGGCCAGGGCGCTGGGGCGAGCTCCCATCAGCACCCCTACATGCTCGCCCTGGCGAACGCCGATCGAGATCAGCCCGCGGACTACGTTGTCGATCCGCTCGTTGATCTCGATCGCGCTGTAGGCGCAGTCCTCGAACAGGAAGAAGGTGTCGTGTGGTGCCCGGCGCATGCGCTCGTCGACCAGCAGACCGAGCGAGATCCGCGTGCTTGGCTGGATCTGCTCCAGGCGCGCTAGCCGCGGCAGCTGGCCCGCGGCCTCCCGGGAGAGCTCCCGAACGCTGCGCGCCGTCCTTCTGGCCGTCCCGACCATCGACCGCGCGATGCCGGTCGAGACGGCGCCGGCCAGCTCCAGGCCGTAACCGAGGCGGTTGCCCACCTCCGGCGAGAGCGGCTCGGAGTCCTCGTCAGCGACCCGGGCCACGCCGTCAGGAAGCTCGCCCTCACCCTCGCGCCAGAGAGCCCAGGCCGCGACCGCCGGCCAGGTGATCTGGTTGGAGGTGGAGCCGACGACCAGCCCGAAATGGCCGGCGCGGAGCGCCAGCTCGTAGATGTCGGCGCGGGGTGCCGCCATGCGGATGGCCCGCACCCCGGCGGCTGGCGCGATCTCGTCGACGGTCCCGACCACGGACAGGATCGGGCAGCGGATGTCGGCCAGCGTCACGAGCTGGTCCTCGATCGTGAAGCCACCCTCGAGCATCCGGTTGTGGGCGATGAACTGGCGCAGGAAGTCGGCCATCGCAGGCCCCGGCCAGGCGACCCAGCCGTCGGCCTCCAGAAAGCGCCGCTGGCCCTCACGCGGAAGCAGCGCCTCACGGTCGTGCAACTGCAGGATGAAGTCGATCCGGCTGCGCAGCGACTTGACCGGGTCAAGCAGGCGAAAGCCGGTTCGGCTGGCCCATGCCGGCAGCGCCCACACTCCGAACACACGATCGGCGAGCAGTTCCGCCACCCCGGACGCGAGCTGCTCGGGGATCCCGAAGGGCATTCCCAACCGGGCGTCGACCGGACTGCCGAAGGTGATCACCGAGCTGAGTCCCTGGTTGCGCCGGTAGGCGGCCACCTGGTAGCAGAACATCCCGCCCTGCGAGTAGCCCCCCAGGTGCACGTCGCGGCCGGTGATCTCCCGCACCCGCGCCACGGCATCAGAGACGGCCAGCACGTGGTCGGCGAGCGTCCGCTCGAGCCCGCCCTCCTCCCGCTCGGGCGCGCCGAAGTCGACCACCCACGGGTCGGCTCCGTGGCGGTGCAGGACCGTCACCGCGCTCGTCGCCGGGGAGACGTCGTAAACCTCGGCGGCCAGCATCATCGGCGGCACCAGCAGCACCGGTGGACCTGCTCCAGCGGCGGACCCATCTTCGGAGGCGTCTTCTTCGCCGTAGTAACGGCGCAAGCGGTAGACGCGCTGCTCGCTGATCACCGCATACGGCGAGGGCTCCTCTTCGGTGTCCAGGCCACCGAAGCGCGCCACCTCCAGCGCGTTCTGCGCGGCGGCGCCCAACCGGCCGACCGACCGCGTGATCGTCTTGGGTAGCAACTCCATCTCCCTGGCCCACATCTTGTCCCAAACCGGATCTCAGCGCGCTGTGACGCGGAGTACGGGCGATCTCTATTTCTATTGTCCGCCCGCCGGCTTTGCGGACCTGCAGGTTCACCGGCCGCCGTAGCCGCTTAGGGTTCGTCGCGGTCAGCGCACCGACAGGATCAGCGTCACCGGCGGATGCTCGGCGTTCAGCTGAGCCTGGGTGTAGGCCAGCGTGACCCAGCTCCGGCTCGAGTACAGCCGCGTCATGTTCGCGTACCGCGCCGACGTCGGATCCGTGGCCTGCGAGTAGGCCAGGATCCCCTGCGACGTTGGCCCGCTCGGGTTGAGCTCGGTCGTCATCACCAGCGAGGATCCGTCGTACACCTCGCCGTACGGCGCCTGGTCGACGGGGTTGGCGATGTTGAGCCCCGACGGCGAGGTCAGGGGTGCGCGCGGATTGAACGGATTGGCCCAGAAGGTGCCCTTGGTGTAATTGTTGTTCCACGTAGTCGCGGCGGAAGGCGTGGGGCAGCTGGCTTGCTTTGAAGATGCCCTTCACCGGGGTTCCCGGGCTGTTGGCCGGCGCGCAGGCGCTGCGCGAACCGTCGAGCGTCACCACGCGGGCCGCGCTGAAGACCGCGGTCGGCAGGCCGGCGGGCAGGCAGGACTTGATCTCGGACTGCGAGACGTTCGGCGTGTCGCCGACATCGCCGTAGTAGGCGTTGCCGCGGTCATCCGCCGCGATCCTGTTGGACGTCGGGATCGCCAGATACTTGGCCTCGACGCCATACAGGCCCTGCACGGTGCTGGCCTGGCCCATCCGCAGGTACTGATTGGCCGCACGCGGACCATCGCTGGCGGTGGCGTCATACAGCGCGTAGGCGTTGGTCGTGGTCCACGCGTAGCTGGCAGCCGGAACGTCGGCCACCACGCCCCAGTGGGACGTGTAGAAGGTATGGGTGACGTGCGACTTGCCGTACTTCAGGCTGACCGTGACCTGGCCCATCTTGACCGGCTTGCCGTCAAGGTAGTAGCTGGTCGGGTCGCCCGGGACGAGGTTTAGCTGGTAGGCGACGAAGCGCCGAGAGGTCGAGACGGTGTGCGTCCAGGCCAGGTGCTGGTTAAAGCCGATGCCGACCAGCGGGAAGCCCTCCAGCGTCCCCCATCGACGTTGTAGCTGCCCGGCACGGTCAGCTGGGTCATCCAGAAGCGCTCGGTACCGCGCCACGGAAAGTGGGGGTTGGCGAGCACCATGCCATGTCCGGAGCGGGTGTCCTTGGCGCCGAGGCCGATTCCGTTGGACCCCTGGGCACGGTCGGTGGAGTCGCCGAACTGCGCCTTGAGCGCGGCCAGGTCCAGCGTCGAGCCGGCCGCGCGTGTCGCGTGCACGGACTGCGCAGTGGTGGCTGGCGGAGCCGCCGACACGAATCCGCTGATGAACTGCTGCGAGGAACCCTCGGTGACGATCTGCTCGCCGCGCAGGAACATGTCGGTGAGCGTGATCGGGCGCACCCACGGCTTGCCCTTGCAGCGCGGATCACGCAGCTTGCCGGAGCGCAGGTAGGCGTTGTAGCCGTCCGTGAAGCCGGTGTAGAGCTGGCGCACCTGGCAGCGGGCCGTTGGGCGGCGACGCGTTCAGCTCGCGCTGGACGATCCCCGAGGCGTTGACGTAGCGCCACCAGAGATCGGACTGGAGGTTGCTCTCGTACGTGGCAGCCGAGTGATTGATCGCCTGGCGGTTGGGGCCGAAGTACTGCGAGCGCTGGCCGTTGAGGGTCACGACGTCGTCGGCGAACGTGCACAGGTTGTCCTGGGCGAAGGCGTAGCCCTCGCCGATCCCCAGCAGGGTGAAGTTCTTGGCGCGGATGTGCGGGATGCCGGCGCTGTGACGCGTGATGCTGACCTGATTCAGAGCGCTGGTGGCCGGCTTGCGGGTAGCGGACTGGATGCTCGTCGCCGCCGATGCGGCTCCCGCGCCACCGGCGATCACGGCGGCCGTCAGACCGGCCGCAGCCGCCACGCGGCGCCACTGGAACGCGCCGCGGACGTGGCTGACTGGGCTTTTAGCGAACTTCCTCCCTGGAGCAGGATGGGGAACGGCATCAGCGGCCTGTGTCCTGCGGCGCGTGACCATTGAAGCTCAGCACCTGCTGGATCCCGCTGGGGCGATTGGTGTAGCGCATCTTGTAGGGGAGCAGCCCAGGCACGAAGCTGATCTGCTCAGCGGTCGCGCTCGCATGCCAGCCGGAAGCGTTGGGCCCCTGCTTGCCGGCCAGCTGACGGCCTGCCTGGTTGATCGCCGACCACAGCTGCGCCCGGCAGCGCTTCAGGTTGCCGCCGCCGCAGTAGCGCACGCTGTACTTGCCGCGGACCCGCTGGCCGAGGATCGTCCGCAGGTCCTTGTCCATGTAGATGTGCCAGCCGGTGTACTGACCGCCGGGGGGCTGGTCGTACTGGCTGTCAAACGACGCCAGCTCGCCGGTCAGCTTCGGCCCCAGGACCGTCGACGCCCATGCGTTGGCCAGCAGCGGCCAGGCAGTGTCGATGATCGCGGCCCCGGGAGCGGTGATCTGACCGTTGCCGGTTCGATCCAGTCGGCTGCCGCCCTGCCGGTGCCAGAGATCGAGCAGCGCCAGCATCTTGGCGTCACGGGAATTCGGCGCGCGCCCGCCGTGTAGGAGTTCTGACAGCACCGGCTCGAAGGTCATCTCGCGCACGTCCTGGGTGGCCGCTTCATTCATCGCCGAGACGACCCGGGCGGGAGTCAGGTTCCCGCCCTTGCCGAGGTTGTTCACCAGCAGGTCGACGCGTTGCAGCGCGCCCAGCGACCAGTTGTCGTCAGGTGCCTCGTAGCCCGCCTCTGAGCGGTTGTTCCAGTTGACGATCTCCCCGCTGGGAGGGTTGATTCCCTGCGGATGGTTGGCAAACGAGACGTCGCCGCGCCACTCCTCGTGGCCGCTGCCGTTGATCGGCAGGTCGGGGTCGACGTTGCGGGGCCGGATCGGGACCAGACCGCTCGTGAACATGCCGATGTCCTTATCGTCGATGTAGAGCGAGTTGAACGTCTGGGGGGTCAGGCTCGCGGCCCGGAAGAACTGATGCACGTTGTGGACCTGCCCGTCGGCGAGCTTGCGGTAGAAGAGCAGGTCAAGCACGTCCTTTCCGTAGCTGGAGCGCTTGTGCGTGAGCGCCACGAGCCTGCCGTGCACGCGGGCGTAGCCGAACACGGGACCGTGGACGGTGCGGTAGAAGGCGATCTGCTGTCCCTTCTTGGTTCCCGGGTTCAGCGTGCCGGCGTTGAAGAACTGCATCGCCCGGCACTTGCCGTCGAACAGGTAGCGATGCGTGCTGTGTCCGCAGAGCGTCTCAACATAGGTGTCGATCTCGTCCAGTCCGGCCGAGGTCAGCGACCAGGCCGAGTCCTGGTTTCGCCCGATGAAGATGTAGCCCGGGAACGGCGCCGACGTCACGCCGCGCTGGTCGATTCCCGGCCCCTCCAGGTCCATCTCGAGCGTGAGGCCCGGATAGAAGTAGCCGATCTGCGGTCCGGCGACCATGATCGGGTGATGTGTGGCCGAGCGCTTGCCGGAGACCAGCAGCGCGTTGCTGGCGTGGCCGCGGAACTCGCGTTGCACGTCGAACGCCTTGGTCGCCGATGCGGACAGGCTGCTGGGATCGAGGAGCACGTTGCCGGTGGCGCTCGTGGGTGGCGGCTGCAGCTCGACGTGGCCGGGCACGCTGTTGGGGGCCTCGGGGTCGTTGGCCTCGCGCAGGTCGTTCCACACCCCGGTGCCACGCTTGACCCCGAGATGGCGCTGCAGACCGGAGAGGAACTCCGAGCGCACGGCCTCGTCGCCTCCGCCCTCGCCCACGAACTGGTCCTTGAGCGCGTTGAAGGCGTAGATGTCGGTGAGCGTGAACGGCGCCGTCCCTTTGTCGTGGATCTTGAAGTAGGCGTTCATCCCCTGCAGGTAGACCCTGAGGTCGTGCAGCACCCCGCGCCCGTTGGCGCCGGCGGCGAGCAGCGCGCCGGTCTGCTTGGCCACCTCCCGCTCGGTCTGAGCGGAGGGCTTGAACGACTCGAGGTTGGAGATCAGGTTCAGCGCGTCGAGCCCGGGGGCGTCGATCGCGGCGACGAGCGCGTCGTAGCGGGCCTCGGTCAGGAGCAGGCCGCGATCCTCGGCCTCCACCCAGCCGGCTCCCCAGGTGACGTCGTCACGGGTCTTGCCCCGGACCTGCGGCACGTCATAGGGATCGCGGCTGATCGTCACGCCCGCGTGCGGGACGGGCTCAGCCGTAAACGGACCGACGGCGGCGCTGCCCAGCTTGTCGGGCTTGAAGTCCGCAAGCAGATCCTGCTGGGTGACGTGGCCGAACAGCGGCGTCAGCGCGTTGTACATCTGCGCCTGCTGGGTTGCGTTGGCCGGCAGCGGGAACGAGCCGTACTGCCCCGACGGAACGATGTCCCGGGCGATGCTCGAAAAGTCCTTGGCTAAAGCGGCGACCGGCCAGAGCGCCAGCGCTCCCACCAGCGCGGCCTGCAGCGCGAGCTTGCGTGCCATCATCAGAATCCCTCTCCTCCTCGTGTCGACCGGGCACCCTAGCCGATCGCCAACCGCGGTGAGCCGGGCAGCGTCAGTTCGCCGCCGGCCTGCCGATCTGGCCGGCATACCCGGATCCGGCCCGATCAATAGAAAAGCCCCGCCGGAGCGGGGCTTTTCCGTAGCAGGCCTATAAGCCGGATCTTGTCGAGAGCAACCATCCATCTGAGCGGCCTACCCGGACCTTGGCGGGTCACCTGCAAACGGTCCTGCTTGGCCTAGCATCGAGTGGGGTTTACCTGGCCGCCGCGTCACCGCGACGCCGGTGCGCTCTTACCGCACCATTTCACCCTTACCGGCCTGGAGCGCTGCAGCGGCCCCAGGCTTAGGCGGTGTCTTTTCTGTGGCACTTTCCCGCGGGTTTCCCCGGGTCGGCGTTACCGACCACCCTTCCCTTTGATGTCCGGACTTTCCTCGAAGGCCATTGGCCTCCGCGGCTGCTTAGCCTGCGTCACTGATACTAACTGAGCTGGGCAGCGCAGCCCGAGCAGCGTCCGTCGATCGGCAGCGCGTGGGCGCCATATTCAGGGCGCATATCGGCTCCGCACGCCGGACAGGAGACGGTCCGGTGGGCGGCGAGCCCCTCCCATACCCCGACGAGCAGCTCGTCGAGGGTGGGCTCACCGCCCACGCCATCGAACAGCGATGGCAAAGGCATCAAGGTCGCACTGGTCACGAGATGTTCCTCATCAGACCCACCACTCGACCCAGCACACGCACCTCCCGGCTGCGGATCGGGCCCATCGCCGAGTTCTCAGGCTGCAGCCGCACGTGGTCGGCCTCCTGGAAGAAGCGCTTGACCGTCGCCTCCTCGCCGATCAGCGCGACGACGATGTCGCCGTCATTGGCCGTGTCCTGCGGCCTGACCACAACGAGATCGTCCTCGAGGATCCCGGCGTCCTTCATCGATTCGCCGCGGACCCGCAGCAGATACTCCCCGTCCTCGCCCCCGGCGAACGCGGGCGTCTGGATGTAGTCCTCGATGTTCTCCTCGGCCAGGACCGGCTGGCCTGCGGCCACCTGGCCGACCAGGGGAAGCCCCGGCCTGACGAAGCTCTTAACGCCGGCCGCGGCGCGATCGAGCAGCTCGATCGCCCGCGGCTTGGTCGGATCACGGCGCAGAAGGCCGATCCGCTCCAGATTCGCGAGATGCGCGTGAACCGTGGAGGAGGAAGCCAGTCCGACCGCCTTGCCGATGTCGCGCACCGTCGGGGGATACCCGTACTTGGCCGAGTAGCGCTTGATGAAATCGAAAATCTCCTGCTGGCGCTTGGTCAGATCCATGCGTCGCTCCTTGATCGGTTCAGCCCCCGACGGGGCCGCACGTCGAACATGTGTTCGTAAATGTAGCGCGGCTCACGGACGGACTCAAGCCAGGCCGCCGGGGCTATACTTCCCGCCCACGCGCCTGTGGCGGAATTGGTAGACGCGCAAGGTTGAGGGCCTTGTGGACTGATTGGTCCGTGGAGGTTCGAGTCCTCTCGGGCGCACTGCGAAAGCCCCGCAAGTCGGGGCTTTTTTCATGCCCGCACCGGGGATCCCGCGTCGTCCGAGGCCTGACGGCAGTGCTGCGAGCCCAGATCGCAATCCGTGCCGAAATGCCCGCCGTCGATCAGGGCAGCGCAACCCTGTTTGTGAT
>CABEDJ010000640.1_pt1 | contig 13692 bp, 14 predicted proteins | sample 3422951 | NCBI WGS metagenome assembly CABEDJ01 (sample SAMEA5534329, study PRJEB31848) | metagenome | biome: tundra; feature: field; material: soil | place: USA | collected 2013-05 | depth 0.15 m | reverse complement strand
GTCTGCACGTCGACGAGGTCGCCGACGGCGTGTCCGAGCAGCGCGCGGGCGACCGGCGACTCCGCGGAGATTTTGCCCTCGCCGCGGTTTGCCTCGGTGGGCCCGACGATCGTCCACGTCTGGGTCTCGCCGGTGGACTCGTCGCGAATCTCCGCCGAGCGCCCGAACGCGAGCGTGGCCCCGCCCGATGCGCTCTCCACCACGACGGCGTTGCGCAGCCGCTGGCGCAGCCGCTTGATCCTCGTCTCCAGGTGGGCCTGGTCCTCCTTGGCGGCGTGGTACTCGGCGTTTTCCTTCAGATCGCCGTGACCGCGCGCGGTGAGGATGCGCTTGCTCATCTCCCGCCGGCCCGCGCTCTCGAGGTCGAACAGCTCGGCCTTGAGCGCCACCAGCCCGTCGGCGGTGATCGATTCTCCGTCTGCTTCGGATGCACCCATGCGCCCATCATGCCACGGCCGCCTCGGCGTGACGCCCGGGAACGCACGGGCCCTGCCGCGCGATCCGGATGGTCCGTGACACGATGATGGTCGCGATGCGGGAGATCTCCAGATACTTTCGCGCCAACCCGCAGGCGTTCGTCCTCGCCGTGATCTGCGTGATCCTGGGGCTGGGAACCTTCGTAGCGGTGATCATCGCCCTGGCGACCGCCGGCTCGGCCACCACGACCGGCGATCCGAGCGGCTCGATCGGCCTGTTACAGGCTCTGATCTAAGGGCCCACGACTAAATTACTTACGGTTTTGTCCGGCCACCCCGCGGCGCTGGACGCCACCCGCGATTCTCAACGTGCCAGAGGCACGCCGACCGGGGACCGGGCCGACGTCAGCGAACCTGCTTGGTTCGACGCGGTCTGAGCTTGACCGCACCGGCGACAGGCAGTAGGCGGGACGGGCCGTCACCGAGCCCGGCCGGCGCCGAGGCTCGAAGCGCAACGGGCGGCGATGGGGATGGGGCGGCGCGTCCACCGGCGGATCGCCGAGGACATCGCCGAGGACATCATCGACGAGCTTCAACCAGGCGCGCAGGCGTTTAGAAGAAGACTGGAACATACGTTCGTAAGAGTAGGGGAGGCTCCGGACGGAACCGTGGGCGCATGGCCTCAGCCCTGAGACCCACGCGTGCGCGCGCCGCTGCGGCCGGTGCGCAGGCTGCGGGCGGGCGGCTCCTCACGTGGCCGTCCCCAGCGAAGACCAGACCTCGAGCTTGGTGCGCAGGCGCTCCAGGACCGCCGTGGTGAACTCGGTCGTGCCCGAGTGCCCGCCGAGATCCGGGGTCTTGATGCCGGCTCCCACGGTCTCCAGCGCGGCTTCGTAGATCGCCCGCGACGCACGCTCGGCTTGTGGACCGCTGCGGTCGGTGGCGTGACGCAGGAGCGCCCCGCAGGCGAGGATCATCGCCAGGGGGTTGGCCAGGTCCTTGCCCTGCAGAGCCGGGGCAGTCCCGTGCGGCGCCTCGGCCATCGCCACCCGGGTGTCGTAACTCTCGTCGAAGGCGAGCAGCACCGACTCGGCGCCGGCGATCGACCCGAACATCGGCAGCACGAGGTCAGACAGGCAGTCGCCGTCACGGTTCAGCGCCGGGATCACCAGCGGCGCGTCGGTAGCCCCTGACAGCAGGCCGGCGTAGGTCGCATCGATCAGCACCGGCTGGTAGGGGATCTCCGGGTGGGCCGCGGCGGCCCGGTCGAGTTCCTCCTTGAGCATTCCCTCATAGACAGGGGAAACGGTCCACTTCGGACCCCCATAGACGCGGGCGCCCATCTTCCCGGCGGCGGCAAACGCGTACTCGGCGACCGCTCGGCAGGTGGAGCGGGTGAGGCGCTCCTTGCGGTAGGCGACCTCGGCCGGCGAGCCGGGCTCGCCCTCACGCCATTGCTCTGCGCCGTAGGCGTCCTCGACCGCCATTCTCACCACCGAGATCGGGTAGTGCACGCCGGCGATCGGCGCCACGCCCGGCAGGCGGCGGCCGGTCCTGACGATCACCTTGCCGTCCACCTGCTCGCGCAGGATCCGGTTGGGTGAGCCGACATCCTGCGCTCCCTCCGGCGTGATCGTGGCCGCCTTCAGGCCCAGGCCCGCAGTGCGCATCGCCACGGCGGCGTCGCTGACCACCTGGTTGGACGTGGAACGCCGATTCTCCAGCGAGAGATCGAAGCGCTCCAGTTCCAGCTCCAGCTCCAGCAGCTCGGGATTGAGCACCCGGACCGCCTGCTCCAGCAGCTCCTGGCCGGTCTCGTCGCCTTCGAGCACCACGATCCTCACGGGAGCGGGACGCGCCACTATTCCTCGCCTGCGCTCGGGGGCAGCAGTTCCTGACGCCGCGCGGCCAGCGCGTCGATCACCAACGCCAGGTGCTCGTCGAAGTCGACCCCCAGCTCTTCGGCCCCCCGGCGCAGCTCGTCGCGGTTGACCGCGGCCGCGAAGCTCGGCTGCTTGAGCTTCTTCTTGACCGACTTGGGCGTCATGCCGACCAGCCCCTCCGGCCGCACGTAAGCGCACGCCAGGATGAACCCTGACAACTCGTCGACGGCGTACAGGGCCTTCTCCATCGGCGTCTCGCGCGCCAGCTCCAGGTATTCGGCGTGTGACGCGACCGCCCGGACCAGCTCAGGTGGGTAGCCCAGAGACTCCAGTTCGCGCATCGCGTAGCGCGGATGGCCGTCGCGCAGGTCCGGATAGCGCTCGTAATCGAGGTCGTGCAGCAGGCCGGTCAGGCCCCACAGCTCGGGATCGCCGTCGAAGCGGGGCGCGTAGGCCCGCATCGCGGCCTCGACGGCGAGCATGTGCCGGAGCAGCGAGTCAGACTTCGTCCAGTCGCAAAGAAGGGTCCAGGACTCTTCACGCGAAAGTTGCACCTGCATGGCCGTTACCCTAGCTCAGCGCTCGGGACAGGACGTTTCGCTACCAGCTACGCTGGGACGCTCCCGGTTAAGAGCTACACATCCGGGATCAAAGCCCATGGAGAAGTTCATCATCGAAGGCGGGGTGCCGCTGTCCGGCACGATCGTGCCCGCCGCCAACAAGAACGGCGCCCTGCCCATCCTGGCCGCCTGCCTGTTGACCGACGACGAGGTGGTCCTGCGTAACGTGCCGCGGATCAGCGATGTCGAGGCGATGGTCCAGTTGCTCGGTACGCTTGGCGCCCGGGTGAGCTGGCGCGGACCCAACGAGGTGCTGATCGACTCTTCGACGGTCGACTGCCCGGAGGTCGATCGTGAGCTGGCCGCGCGGATTCGGGCCTCGTTCCTGCTCGCCGGCCCGCTGCTGGCCCGCTTCGGGCGGGCCCAGATGCCTCCTCCCGGAGGCGACGTGATCGGTCGCCGCCGGCTGGATCCCCACCTCGACGCGTTCCGCGCCCTGGGGGCTACGGTCGAGCAGCGTGACGACATTCTCATCACCGCTCCCCCGCTCGGTCTGACGCCGTGTGACTTCCTGATGGACGAGCCATCGGTGATGGCCACCGAGAACGCGCTGATGGCCGCCACCCTGACCCGCGGTCCGACGGTGATCCGCAACGCCGCCTCCGAGCCCCACGTTCAGGACCTGGCGCGGATGCTGGTGTTGATGGGCGCGGCGATCGACGGGATCGGCTCCAATGTTATGACGGTCCACGGCACCGGCACCGGCAGTCTGCGGGGCTGCACGCACACGATCGCCCCCGATCACATCGAGATCGGATCGTTCATGGCGCTGGCCGGCGTGACCGGGGGCGAGCTGATCGTCAAGGACACGAGGCCAGAAGATCTGCGGATGATCAGGCTCGTGTTCGAGCGCCTGGGGCTGCGCAGCGAGGTGCTCGGCGATGACGTGATCGTCCCCGGCAATCAGAAGCTGGTGATCCGCAACGACGCCGGCGACTACCTGTCCAAGGTCGAGGACGGGCCGTGGCCGGCGTTCCCCGCCGACCTGACCAGCATCGCGCTCGCGTTGGCCACCCAGGCCGAGGGGTCGGTGATCATCCACGAGAAGATGTTCGAGAATCGCCTGTTCTTCACCGACAAGTTGGTGATGATGGGTGCGGCGATCACGATCTGCGACCCGCACCGGGCGATCGTCGTCGGCCCGCGGCGGCTGCGTGGCGGAAGGGTTGAGTCCCCTGACATCCGCGCCGGGATGGCGATGCTGATCGCCGCCCTGTGCGCCGACGGCGTGACCGAGATCGGCAACATCAGTCAGATCGACCGCGGCTACGAGCGGATCGACGAGCGGCTGCGCGACCTGGGGGCACGGATCACCCGGCTGGAAGACGCTCCGGTCCCGGCAGCTTGATGACGCGCGCCGCGCTCGGGCTCGCGCGCGGATTCGCGGAGGCCCAATGAGCAGCTTCCGCCGCGCCGACGAACTGCCTCCGCGCGTCGATCGGATTCCCAGCGGGACGCGCGACGTCCTGCCCGACGAGATGCGCGAGTTGCGCGCGATGACAGACAGGATGCGCGACGTATTCGAGTCGGCGGGCTACGGGGAGGTCTACACCCCCGCACTCGAATACGAGCAGACGTTCCAGCGCGGTGACTCGGCCGGGGCGCGCCCGGCCTACCGGATGTTCGACGAGCAGGGCAATGTGCTCGTGCTGCGCGCGGATATGACGATCCCGATCGCCCGGCTGGTCGCCACCCGCTACCCGCAAGTGGATCCGCCGATGCGCTTCAGCTACGTCGCGCACGTGTATCGCGGCGTGCGACCGCAGCGCGGCCAGTCGCGTGAGTTCCTGCAGGCCGGCGTTGAGCTGATCGGCTCACCGGCACCGCAGGGAACCGCTGAGGCGCTGCGCGTGCTGTGCGCCGCGCTGGATGCCGCCGGCCTTCAGACCTACAGCGTGGGACTGGGTGACGCTTCGCTGTATCCGAGCCTGCTGGCCGCGCTCGACGTCGACTCGCGCCGCCGTGAGCGGATCCTGGCCGAGCTCGTCGACGGGGATTTCGTCGGGGTGGAGCGTGAGGTGCGTGAGCTCGGCCTCGATCCCGAGAGTGCCGAGCTGCTGCTGTCCGTGCCCAGGACCAGGGGCGGTCCCGAGGTGCTCGAGGGCCTGTCCGGGGCGCTGCACGACGCCGTCGGCGGGATGCGCGAGGTGCATCAGCTGCTGGAGCCCCAGGTGGCGCGGAGGATCATCTTCGACCTTGGCCTGGTCCGCAGCCTCGGTTACTACACGGGCGCCGTGTTCCAGGTCTACGACCCCGCCTACGGCGTTCCGATCGGAAGCGGCGGGCGCTACGACGAGCTGCTGGGCTCGTTTGGGCGACCGCTGCCGGCCGTCGGCTTTGCACTCAACGTGGAGCGGCTCCACATTGCGCTGACCGGCGAAGAACGCGTCGGCCTCCGCGGAGGCACCCGGTGAGCGAGCTGCGGATCGCCGTCCCCCGTGGCGCGCTGTTTGAAGACACGCTTGATCTCCTGGATCGCCTCGGGCTCGACACCCGCGAGGTGCGTGACAACGACCGCAAGCTGCTGTTCGAGCAGTCGGGGATCGTGACGATGAGACCGTCTGACGTTCCCACGTACGTCGAGGCGGGCGCCGCGGACCTGGGGATCACCGGCAAGGACGTGCTGATGGAGCAGTCCGAGCGAGAGGTGTACGAGCTAGTCGACCTCGGCTACGGTGAGTGCCACATGGTGCTGGCCAGCGTCGCCGGAGAGGACCGCGCCGCGGAGGCGCTGCGTCGCCTGGGCGTGGTGCGGATCGCCACCAAATATCCCCGGATCGCCGCGCGGCACTTCCTCGCGACCGGGCGTCAGGCGGAGATCGTCGAGGTCAAGGGCTCGGTCGAGCTGGCGCCGCTGACCGGCCTGGTCGAGGGCATCGTCGACCTCACGGCGACGGGCACGACACTGCGGGAGAACGGGCTCGTGATCCGCGAGCGGATCGCAGTGTGCACGGCGCGGCTGATCGCCAACCCGGTCGCCCACAAGCTGAAGGCCCGCACGATCGACGGCCTGCTGGAGCGCCTGGATGCAGTCTGAGCGCGTGTTGCTGGCGATCGATCCGACCGTGTTCGCGCAGGAGCTGCGGGCGCTCGTGCCGGCGCCGGAGTCCGTCGCCGATAAGGTGGCCGAGATCATCGCCCGCGTGCGCGCCAGCGGCGACGACGCGCTGCGCTACTACACGCGGCAGTTCGACACTGGCGGCTCCCAGCCCGCCGCGCTGCAGGTCCCCGAGGCCGAGCTCGACACCGCTCTGGAGCGCCTCCCCGACGGGGTCCGCGAGGGGCTCGTGGCCGCGATCGATCACGTCCGCAGGGTCTCCAAGGCGGCGCTGGCGCAGGAACGGACGGTGGCGTTCAGCGGACACGAGGTGGTCCTGCGCGAGGCGCCGGTAAACCGGGCCGGCGTGTACGTCCCGGGGGGCCGCGCCCCCTATCCGAGTACCGTCGTGATGGGCACGGTCAGCGCGGCGGTCGCCGGCGTCAACGAGATAGCAGTGTGCGCGCCGCCTGGCCGCGACGGCGAGCTTGATCCGGTGATCCTGGGAGCCTGCCGCTTGGCCGGGGCCTCGGTCGTCTACCGGATGGGCGGCGCGCAGGCGATCGCCGCGCTCGCCTACGGGACCGAGACGGTGACCCCCGTGGACGTGATCGTCGGGCCCGGCAACCTGTACGTCCAGGAGGCCAAGCGGCAGGTGTTCGGGCAGGTCGGGATCGACGGCTTCGCCGGTCCCAGCGATCTGATGCTGATTGCCGACGAGGGCTCAGACCCGGAGTCGCTGGCGCTCGATCTGCTCGCCCAGGCCGAGCACGGGCTGGGGACGCTGGTGGTGGCGGTGTCGGTCTCCGCGGAGCTGCTCGAGCAGCTCAGTGCCCGGTTGCAGAAGACACCGGACACGGGCGCGGTCGCCCGGCTGGTGGGGGTTTCAGAGCTCGAGCACGCGTTCGCGCTCGCGGAGGCGTTCGCTCCTGAGCATCTGCAGCTCGTCGGCGAGCAGGCCCAGGCGCTCGCACCGCGGATCTCCCGAGCCGGGTGCCTGCTGGTGGGACCCGACAGCGGGACCGCGTTCAGCGACTACATCGCCGGCTCCAACCACGTGCTGCCGACCAACGGTGCGGCCCGCTTCGCCTCGGCGCTGTCACCGGCCCATTTCCGCCGGCGCTTTACCGAGGTGCGGATCGGCGAAGGGGCCGCCGAGCTCGCCCGCCGCGCGGCGCCGGTCGCGCGCGCCGAGAGCTTCGAGCTGCACGCTCGCTCGATGGAGGTGCGCATTCGCGACAATGCCAGCGATGACGCGAACAGCTGAGATCGACCGGCGTACCGCAGAGACCGAGGTCCACGTCGAGCTGACGCTCGACGGCGGCGGCGGCGGAGAGCGCGCCACCGGGGTCGGCTTCCTCGATCACATGCTCGACCTGCTCGCTCGTCATGGCCGCCTGGACCTGGTCGTGCGCGCGCAGGGCGACCTGCAGACCGGCGCGCATCACACCGTCGAGGACGTCGGGATCTGCATCGGACAGGCGCTGGACCAGGCGCTGGGAGATAGAGCGGGGATCACGCGCTACGGGCAGGCGACGGTGCCGATGGACGAATCCCGGGCGTCGTGCGCGATCGACATCTCCGGTCGGGGGCTATGCGCATTCGAGGCCGCGTTTCCGCCCGGCTCGATCGGCAACTTCGACCATGAGCTGGCCGAGGAGTTCTTCCGCGCGCTGGCCAGCAACGCCAGGGTCACGCTGCACATTACGATCGAGGCCGGGACCAACGTCCATCACGTGATCGAGGCGGCGTTCAAGGCGCTCGCCCGGGCATTGCGCGCGGCGGTTGCGCTTGACCCGACCGAGCACGGCGTGCCGAGCACCAAGGGCACGCTGGTATGACGCCCCGTCCCCGGATCGCGGTGGTCGACTACGGGATGGGCAACCGGCGCTCGGTTCAGAAGGCGCTCGAGCATGTCGGCGCGACCGCGACCGTGAGCCGCGACCACGACGAGCTCAACGACGCCGACGGGCTCGTCGTCCCCGGGGTGGGAGCGTTCCCGCTGGCCATGCGCAACCTCACCGAGCTTGACCTGGCGTCACTGATCTGCCGCCGAGCGCGAGAAGGTACGCCACTGCTGGGGATCTGCCTCGGCATGCAACTGCTGTTCGACGGCTCGCAGGAGCTGGAGAGCACCGCCGGGCTGGGGCTGATCCCCGGCGAGGTCACGCGGCTGGACGCCGGCGGACTGCGGATCCCGCACATCGGCTGGAACGAGGTCTGCTTCGAGCGCGACTCGCCGCTGACCGCAGGGCTGCCGGCCGGCGGCTGCCCGTTCTACCACGTGCATTCGCTGGCCGCGCGGCCGCGCGACAGCGCGCACCGGGTCGGCGCCACGGTCTACGGCGAGCGCTTCGCCACGCTCGTGGCCCGCGAATCAGTGTTCGGCGTCCAGTTCCATCCTGAGAAGTCCTCGTTTCACGGCCTGGCACTGCTGCGCAACTTCGTGGATTTGTGCGGCGCCACGGTCAGCCGTGCCGCGCAGCCGGTTATCGGGCTGCGGGCGTGATCCTGCTCCCGGCGATCGACATCCTCGACGGCAAGGCGGTCCGCCTGGCCCAGGGGGAGTTCGACCAGCAGACGGTCTATGACCAGGATCCGCTCGATGCCGCCCTGCGCTGGGTGCGAGACGGCGCGCGAGCGCTTCACGTAGTCGATCTGGACGGTGCGCGATCGGGTGAGCCGGCCAACCTGGAGCACGTGCGGCGGATCGCCAGCGAGGTCGACGTGCCGGTCCAGGTCGGCGGGGGGCTGCGTTGCGCTTCGGCGGTCCGAGCCGCGCTGGACGCTGGGGCGGCACGGGTGGTGCTCGGCACGGCCGCCTTCCGGGACGTGGACTTCCTCGACGACGCGATCTCCGAGCACGGGGACCGCGTGGTGGTATCAGTCGACGTCAGGGGCGGGCGGCTGGCGACGGCCGGCTGGACCGAGCAGACCGAGATCCCGGTGGCGGCGGTGATCGATAGCCTCGGTCGCCGCGGTGTCTCGCGCTTTGTCTACTCCAACATCGAACGCGATGGGATGCTCACCGGGCCTGACCTCGACGAGGTCAGGCAGATCTCACAGATCGTGCGGGGGACATTCGTGTACTCGGGTGGCGTCTCCTCGGTCGATGACCTTCGCGCGCTGGCGGCGTTGCGCCAGGTCAACCTGGCCGGCGTGATCGTCGGCAAGGCCCTCTACGAACAGCGATTCACGGTCGGCGAAGCGCATCGCGCGCTGATCTAGAACGGTGCACTGATGCACTACAAGCGGATCATCCCGTGCCTCGACGTCGATCGCGGGCGAGTGGTCAAGGGGACCGGCTTCGTCGACCTGCGAGATGCCGGAGATCCCGTCGAGCTCGCCTGCCGCTATGACCGCGCTGGAGCTGACGAGCTGGTGTTCCTCGACATCACCGCCACCTCCGACAAGCGGTCAACCGTCGTGGAGCTGGCACGACGCACGGCCGACGATGTGTTCATCCCATTCACGATCGGCGGCGGGATTCGCTCGGTGGCCGACGCGCAGGCCGTGCTCGACGCCGGCGCCGACAAAATCTCGATCAACTCCGCCGCGCTCGCCCGCCCCGAGCTGATCGATGAGCTGGCGCGAACCCTCGGCGCGCAGTGCGTCGTGCTGGCGATCGACGCCAAGTCGGTCGGTTCTCAGCTCGCGACCGGGCCGGCGTGGGAGGCCTACGTCGCCGGGGGCCGCACGCCGACCGGTCGCGACGCCGTCGCCTGGGCGCGCGAAGGCGTTGCGCGCGGGGCGGGGGAGATCCTGCTGACCAGCATGGATCGCGACGGGACCAACTCTGGCTATGACCTGCAGCTGACGGCCGCGGTGGCGGGCGCGGTGAGCGTACCCGTGATCGCCTCCGGCGGGGCCGGCGAGCTGGCCCACTTGACCGAGGCCGTGCGGGCGGGCGCCGACGCGGTCCTGTGCGCCTCGATCTTTCACTACGGACACCACACCGTCGCCGAGGTCAAGGACCATCTCTCCGGCGACGGCGTCCCGGTGCGGCCGTATCCGCGCGCGGCCTAGTGCACAACCTCGCCGCCGGCGCTCTCGTCCGGCCGGAACAGGCACGCCGCGGCGCAACCCGGCGGGCTACGTCCTCACAGAACCGCGCCGCGGAATCCCGGTCCCCGAGAAGCGGACAATGCAGTTTCTTGATTTAAGCCCGGTGTCAGAGCGGCCGCTATGCGGCCTCTTCCACGTATCCCGCCGCGGAGCAGGTATCGCAGTACGCGGCAGGTGGAACGCGTGGCTCATAGCAACCGGGGCGGCAGCAGGTCGAGGACCGCTTCGGCCGACCACGACCGATACGGGCGGCAGCAGCGTCCTTTAGCTCATCGCGCATGCGATCGAGTTCGGCAGCGTGTTCCGCGCAGAATCGGCGGCCCTTTTCGGCCGGTTGCTGACAGTGACTTCCACTTCGACAACGCATAGACCCTTCATGATAGCAAACAGCCCCCGAACGATTGTTCCGGCGCCCGGTGGACGGTGGTACGATTTCCGCGATCACGGTGATGTCGCGCTGAACGCTGACCTTCCACGGCTGCGGTCGCTGCTTGGCGCTACTGCCGTACTGTGGGCGGGCGCCGACGGCGTCACTGTCGAGCCGCGTGGGTGGACGGCTCTGAGCGGCGCTAAGGCAGTCGACTACAACGTCGTGGTATGTCACGACGCCAGCGCTGGAGCCGACCTGGAGGCAGGCGTCAACAGGATCGCCGCCGCCGGCGTGCCGGCCGTGATGATGGTCGCAGGCAAGGCGCTGGGGGAGGTCCAGAAGCTGATCGAGCTCGGCTGGGTATGCATCGGGAGCGTTCCGCTCATGCTGCTGGAACTCCGCCCGTCAGATCCGGCGCCCGCCACGCCAGTCGTCCGCCGGCTGGACGGAACGCAGCTCGACGCCGCGCGCGGGATCGTCGACGAGGTCTTCGGCATCGGCCCGGAGCTGTCGCTGGTCGCGATCCCGCGTGACGCTGCCGACCGGGCCGGGCAGTCGGTCTGGGGCAGCTTCGACGACCACAATCGGCTGGTGTCGTGTCTCGTCGCCGTGCGGGCGCAGGAGATCGTGGCTATCTGGTCGATGGCGACCACGGCCCCCGCCCGCGGGCGGGGGCTGGGAGACCGAGATCCGTGAGCTTCCGCCCACCTCCGGGGTCGCCTACCGCTTCTTCTACCAGCCGCCACGGTCGGCGCGCCGGCTGACGGCGATCGACGGCCTCGACCGCCTGAAGCTCCTGCCCGGCGTGGAGAGCATCTATCTGCACTATCCGCCCGGGACCGAGATCGACGCGGGTCACGGCACCCGAACCTACGTGTTCGCAGTAGTCGGGTCGGCCGCCGATAACGCCGGCGTTCTAGCTGTCGAGGAGTTTCTGCGGACTGAGATCACTGCCGAGTACGACCACGCCTGACGACGAGCCGGTACCTGGTCGTAGGATCGGAGGCTGTCAGGTGGTCAAGGGCCAGAGGGGGAGCCACGATTGCTGGACCGGCTTGGTCGCGAGCCCTTACCGTGAGCGTGGCCCCGGGCCGCGCCCGGCGGGGTGCGTCGGTGGGAGCGCGCGTCGCTTCCGAGGTGCAGCGCGGTGGGCGGCGGGGAGGGCTCGAGGATGCGTCACGGGGAGCATCTGGTAGACGGTCTGGTAGCCGTCGAGGAAGATCGCGCCGTAGTCGGCGATCACCGGGTTGAACGCGCCGTCGGGGAACGAGAACAACTGGCGGCCGGTGTGGGCGTCGAGCCCGGCGGTCGTCTTGGTCCCCAGGTCTGAGTAGTAGACGACGCCGTCGACGATCGTCGCCGAGCCTGAGATCTTCCCGCCGGCCGGGTGAGACCATCTGACCGCTCCCGATTGCGCGTTGAAGGCGTAGAAGTTGCCGTCATAGGAACCGGCGTAGACGGTCGGTCCCAGGCCTGGCGTGTCGGCGACAGCCGCCGATGCGTAGATGTAGGCACCGGTAGCGGTGGCCCACGCCAGCGTCCCGCTGCGCGCGCCGAACGAGTACATCCGCCCGTCGGTGTTGCCCAGGTAGACGCGCCCGAACGCCACCGCCGGACTGGAGTAGAACTGCCCGGATCCGAACCCGAAGTGGGCGCCGTCGGTGCCCACGGCCCAAACCTCGTGGCCGTTTGAGGCCCGGATCGCGTAGGCGCGCCCGGCGTAGTCGCCGAAGTACAGGACGCCGCCGGCGAACGCGGGCCCTCCCTTGATCGCGCCGCTGGCGTGATAGGTCCAGTCGAGGTGCCCGTGGTTGACGTTCAGTGCCGACAGCGTCCCGCTCTGGTCGCCGAAGTAGACCGTCTGTCCGTGGACGATCGGCGACGACTCGCTGCCGGCGGGCAGCGGATGTGACCACACGGTGTGACCGTTCTTCATCGACAGCGCGACGAACTGGCCGCTGCCCGGGCCGCGGCCGTGCGTGGCGAGGACGGGCATCAGGACCAGTCCCGGCTTGGCCGCCACGGCCGGCGAGGCGGCGGCGAGCGTGCCCACCTGCCGCTGCCAGCGGACTCGCCCGGTGCGGGTATCGACGGCCTTTGCCCAGCCGTTGTCGTCCAGCAGGTAGAGCGTGGTCTGGTAGATGGAGGGCGGGAACTCCAGCAGGCCGCCATCGTTGTAGCGCCAGCCCACGCGCAGGGGCGGGCGCAGCTTGGCGGTGCCGGCGAACACCCTCGTGCGCCCGGAGTCAAAGCCGTACCAGGGCCACTGGAAATTGTTCACGACGCGGCGCCGCGGCTTGGGCGCGGGCGGTTGTGTCACGGTCGGATGCGTGAACTCGACACCGGGATGGGACACGTTGCCGGGCGTGTGCAGCAGGACGACCGCGATCACGGCACCCAGCGCTACAAGCACGACCGCCCCGGCAATCAGTCCGCGCCGCAGCAGTCGCCGCGAAACGAGACTCGGCATCCGCAGGATGCTAACCATCGCGACCGCCACGGGCTTGCGCCGCGCCGGTGCATTAGGCGCGAAGATGACGGGCGTGAACGTCCCTGCGCCGCGGGAGCTGCTCCAGCGCGTCCGCGCATTGCCGGCCGCCGGTCCGCTGCTCGCCCACCTCGGCAGTGCCGACGGCGTCAGCCTGGTCGGCGGTGCGGTGCGGGATCTGCTGCTCGGTGGCGAGCCGCGGGACCTCGACCTGGTCGTCGAAGTCGAGCTGACCGAGGTGGCCAGCCGGCTGGCGGGGCCCGTTGAGCTCCACGACCGCTTCGGCACCGCCCGTGTGGTGCTGGACGGACTGCGCTACGACATCGCACGCGCGCGCGGCGAGACCTACGCGCACCCCGGGGCCCTGCCCGCCGTCCACCCGGCAGATCTGGAGCAGGACCTGCAGCGGCGCGACTTCACCGTCAATGCGGCCGCGATCCGGCTCGGCGGACCGCAGGCCGGGACGCTCGTCGCCGCCGCGCCGGCGCTTGGAGACCTCGACGCCCGCCGGCTGCGGGTGCTGCACGACCGCAGCTTCATCGACGATCCGACCCGCCTGCTGCGGCTCGCGCGCTACGTCAGCCGGCTGGCGTTCGCGATCGAACCGCATACGCGTGAGCTGGCCGCTGCGGCGGTGCACGCCGGCGCAATGCAGACCGTGAGCGGGCCACGAATCGGCACCGAGCTGGCGCTGCTGGCCGCCGAGGCCGACCCCGTGGTCGCGCTGCGCTCGCTGCGGACGCTCGGCCTGGACGAGGCGATCACGCCCGGATGGCGGGTGCGCGACGACGGTCTCAGCGACCGCGCGCTGGC
>CABEDJ010000622.1_pt1 | contig 14062 bp, 10 predicted proteins | sample 3422951 | NCBI WGS metagenome assembly CABEDJ01 (sample SAMEA5534329, study PRJEB31848) | metagenome | biome: tundra; feature: field; material: soil | place: USA | collected 2013-05 | depth 0.15 m | reverse complement strand
CAGCACCGCCACCAGCGCGCTGAAGGCGATCGTCCGCGGTGCGGCGATCAGCGTCCATTGGTTGGCCAGCGGATCGAGCAGCGCCACCTTGGTGATCCCGAGCACCGCGATCGCCAGCAGCGCCCCGGCCGCGCCGACGATCGTTCCCTCGATCACAAACGGCCAGCGAATGAACCAGTCGGTGGCTCCCACCAGCTTCATCACCTCGACCTCGCGCCGGCGGGAGTACAGCGACAGGCGGATCGTGTTGGCGATCAGCAGCACGGAGGCCAGCGCCAGCAGTACGGTCAGCACCGCCGCCGTGATCGTCACCAGGTTGGTGACCTCCAGGATCTTGCGGGTGTCGTTCTTCTTGTTGGACACGCTCTGGATGGCGGGGTCGAGCGTTCCCGTGCCGCCTCCGGACTTGGGTGGCGCGAGCGCGTTGCGCACGGCGAGCACGTTGGCCGGGTTGTCAGGGATGACGTGGAAGGTGTCGGGCAGCGGATTGCTCCCCAGCAGCTGATAGGCCTGCGGATCGGCCTTTGACTGCTGGGCGTAGGCGGCCTGCTTGGACTCGAACTCCACCGACTTGACGTGGGGGACGTTGAGCAGTTCGCGATGCACGCGGGCCTCGTCGGCCGCCGTCGCGCCGGTCTTCATGTAGACGTCGACCAGTACGCGGCTGCGGACGCTGTTGGCCGCTCCGTTGGTGGCCTGGACGATCGGGATGAAGACGCCGAGCACCAGCATCGTCACCAGCACGGTGGCCAGCGCGGCAAAGCTCGGAGCGGCGCTGCGGCGCATCGCGCGCAGGGCCTCGCGCAGGAAGAAACCGATCCGCATGGCTACAGCCCCGGCGGACGGGCAGAGGGCGAGCGCAACCGCTGGGCGAACTCACGCGTGCTCTCGTCGCGCGTGTACAGGCCGGCGGCGTCATCGCGTACGACTCGCCCCCGTGAGAGCTCAAGCACCCGGCGTCGCATCTTGTCGACCATCGCCTGGTCGTGGGTGGCGACGAGGACCGTGGTGCCGGTTCGATTGATCCGGTACAGCAGTCGCATGATGTCGATGCTGGTCTCCGGGTCGAGATTCCCGGTCGGCTCGTCGGCCAGCAGCAGCGGCGGATGGTTTACGAACGCCCGCGCGATCGACACTCGCTGCTGCTCCCCACCCGACAGCTGGTCAGGGAGGTTGTGCAGCTTGGTCGAGAGGCCGGTCAGGCGCAGGATGTCCGGGACCTTGGCCCGGATCTCCTTACGTGAGCCACCGGTTACCTGCAGCGCGTAGGCGACGTTGTCATACACGGTGCGGTTGGACAGCAGCTTGAAGTCCTGGAACACCACGCCGATGTTGCGCCGGTAGAACGGGACCCGCTTGCGGGTGATGTCGGCGAGATTGCGACCGGCGACGCGAATCGTGCCGTCGGTCGGCTCCAGCTCCTTGATCAGGAGGCGCATGACGGTCGACTTGCCCGAGCCGGTCGCTCCGACGAGGAACACGAACTCCTCGCGATCGACCGAGAATGTGGCCTGGTCTAGACCGATGTCCCCGGCGTAGAGCTTGGAGACGCCGCGGAACTCGATCACCGATTGGCCGCCCGTCGCCGGGCGCGTTACCTGCCGGGGCCGCGTTGACGGGTTTACCGCCGGGCGGCGCCGAGTGCGGTGCTGGGTTTGCTTTGAGGTAGCCATAGAGTCGTCGCAGCGTAGCGGGGAGTTCCTGCTCGTGTCCCGTCTGAGAGCCTCTTGCAACGCGATTTGCAGGACTAATGGATAAAGGCCCGGTCAACGCGGCCGGGTGGGGGCGCGGTGGATGGCCCTGCCCCGCGCTTGGCCGCCCCCGCGCCCGCTACCGTTTCCAGCCGATGTCCCCGATCCAGCCTTCGACGCTCGCCAACGGAATGCCGCTGTACCGGATCGCGGTCGAAGGTACGCGGGCGACCACCCTGTTGGTCGCCTTCGACGCCGGCGCGCGTACCGAGCAACCTGAGGAGAACGGGATGGCGCACTTCCTGGAGCATCTGGTTTTCAAGGGCGGCGTTTCCTATCCGACCTATCGCGATGTCAACGAGGCGGCCGAGCGGATCGGCGCCGTGCTCAACGCCTACACGAGCCACGACCTGGTCGCGTTCCACATCACCGCCCGGGCCGAGAGCGCGCCCGCCGCCGCCGATCTGCTGACCGACTTCGTGGCCCGACCGCGGATCGATTCCGAGGAGCTGGACCGCGAGCGGGGTGTCGTCGTGCAGGAGATCGCGCGCGCCGACGATCAGCCCGCGGCGATGGCCGAGCACCTGATCGACCAGGCCGTGTTCGGCGATCATCCTCTCGGCCGCCCCGTGCTGGGGCCCGCCGAGCACCTTCGTGAGACCTTTACGCGCGAGGCGATCGTCGCGTTCCGCACGCGCCGCTGGTCGCCCTCCCGCGGGGCGGCGTTCGCGGTGGGCAATCTCGGCTCGCTGCCCGACGAGGAGCGGCTGGAGGAGCTGTTCGGCCGCTTTGACGCCCGCCCCCTGCCTGACCCCTACGAGGTGGTGCCGCCGTTCGCGCCACGGGTGCTCGTGCGCGAGCGCGACTCAAATCAATCCCACCTGCGGATGTCCTACCGCCCCGCGGTCGACGTCTCCGACCCGCGCCAGCGGGCGGCGCTGGTGATCTATTCGACGTTGCTGGGCGGCTCGATGGGCTCACGCCTGTTCGACGAGATCCGCGAGCAGCGTGGACTGGCCTACTCGGTCAGCAGCTTCCCGCACGCTTACGCCGACGTGCCGGTGCTGCAGCTGTCGGCCGGCCTGGAATCCGGCAAGTGCGTGGAGGCGTACCGGCGGATGCGCGCGATCGTCGACGAACTGCGCGATCAGGGCCCCACCGAGTCCGAGGTGCAGCGCGCACGCTCCTACGCCGCCGGCGCCCGTTCGATCGCGTTTGAGAACAGCGGCGCGGTGGCCCGCTACGCGGCCCAGCAGACGATCGTGCACGCCGAGGACGTCAATCCCGACCGGGCGATCGAGCTGCTCGACGCGGTCACCTTCGACCAGGTCCGGGAGATCGCCGCCGGCGTGGCCGATGAGTTGGCCGTGGCCTGCGTCGGTCCGCACACCGTGGAGGAACTGGAGCCGGTCTGAGACGCCGGCTCGCTGTCGGGGGCGTCGTCGTGGTCGTGGTGCTCGTGGCGGCGGCTATCGCCCTGCGGTCTCGGAGCGGCCACCAACCGGGTGACGCGGTCGCCAACACTGGCGCCACGGTCGTGGGCGAGACCTCGCACCGATCCAAGCCACGGCGGGTCGTCCCCGCCCGGCCGCCGCTGTCGCCCGCCCAGCAAAGGCTCCGCGCCGTCCTGGACCGCGAGCTCAGCGCCGCGGGGCCCGACAGTGGAGCCGAGGTCTATGACCTAGGCGCCCACGCCCAGCTGTTCGCGGCCCGCGAGCAGGTCAAGCGTCCCCCCGCCTCGGTCGAGAAGCTGTACACGACCGTCGCGCTGCTGCGCAAGCTGGGGCCCGACGCGAAGCTGACCACGACCGTGCTGGGCACCGGGTCGCCGGGGCCGGGCGGCGTCTGGCACGGCGATCTGTATCTGCGCGGCGGCGGCGACCCCACGCTCGGCGACGCGGCCTTCAACCGCGTCTGGGAGTCGGGCTACGGACCGACCCTCGGCCAGCTCGCCGCGCAGCTGATCAAGCAGGGCATCCGCCGCGTGACCGGGTCGGTGATCGGCGATGATTCGCTGTTCGATGCCCTGCGCGGCGGGCCCGCGACCGCCTACGCGCCGGACGTTCCCGATTTCGGCGGTCAGCTGAGCGCGCTGAGCTTCGATCACGGCTCAAGCGCCAAACGACTCTCGCCGGGGGCGTTCGCCGCCAGGGAGCTGGTGCTCACGCTGCGCGCTTCACACGTCAGCGCGCGGGCCGCCAAGCGCACCGCCCAGACGCCGCGCGGCGCGCGCGTGCTGGCCCGGGTCAGCTCGCCACCGATGTCGGTGCTGCTATCGCTGATGGATGTCCCCTCCGATGATCTGTTCGCCGAGCTGTTGACCAAGCAGCTGGGCAGCCGCTTTGACCACGCGGGCACGATCGCCGCCGGCGCGCACGTGATCACCGACGTGATCCACAGCTACGACCTGCACCCGACGATCGTCGACGGCTCCGGACTCTCGCGCAACGATCAGTCCTCGCCGCTGGAGGTCTCCGACCTGCTGCGATACGTGTGGCACACGCCCGTGGGGTTGCGACTGTCTGACTCGCTGCCGGTCGTCGGCGAGACCGGAACGGTGCGGTCGATCGCCACCCGGACCGCAGCCCAGGGTCACTGCATCGCCAAGACCGGGACGCTGGACTACGTGACCAACCTGGCCGGCTACTGCGCCGCTCGCGGCGGTCACATGGTGGCGTTCGCGCTGTTCGTCGATGGGCCCACGAATGAGCGTGCACTCGTGTTGATCAGCCGGATGGTCGCGGCGATCGCCGGTTACTAATGCAGCAGGAGGGCTTGCGCCGGCAGGTGCGCTGCGGCGAGAATGGGGGCGTGGAGCTGAGCACCGCTCTGAACCGGCGCGAGCTGCAGGGCTATCTCAACCGGATCGAGGATCGCTGGCCGATCGACATCGCGCTGCTCGGCGGCGCCCGCGTGGCGGACGAGCGCGGCGCGCCACCGCAGCGCGAGCGCGGACCGGAGTTCGTGGTCGTGCTCGTTTCGCACGCGTTCGAGGGAATGCCGTGGCTCGAGCGCGTCTATCAGGCCACCTCGCTCTGGGATGGGCTCGAGATGGGCGAGCCCGCCGATCTACATTGCTACACGCCGGCCGAGTACGAGCGCAAGCGCATGACGCTGCGCGCCGTGCGCGAAGCGGCCGAGAACGGGCTGGACCTGCTCGCCGTCGTGCCCTAGCAGATCTCGACCATGCGCTGTATCGGTACCCGCGCGCGGTCGGCGATCTCGGCCGCAACCTTGACCTCGTGGACGTCGTCGCGCAGGGCGTCGCGCAGCTTGGGCAGCGTGATCATCTTCATGTAGCGGCAGTGCGCGGCCTCGTTGGCGGCGATGAACTCGACGCCGGGCGCCGCCTGGCGCAACGGATGCAGCATGCCGGTCTCGGTGGCTACGATCGCGGTGGCCCCGGCCGGGCGCTGCGCCAGGTCGCGCGCGTATCCGAGCATCCCGCCCGTGGAGAGCATGTGCACGCCCTCGGCGCTCACGTCGCCGGCAGCCACGTACTCCATCACGCTGGTCGAACAGCCGCATTCGGGATGGATCAGGAAGTCGGCCTGCGGGTGGGCGGCGCGTACCGCCGTGATGTCGTCAGGCCTGATCCCGGCGTGCACGTGGCATTCACCGTCCCAGACGTGCATCCGCCGACCCAGCGTCCGCTCGACATAGGCCCCGAGGAACATGTCGGGGCCGAACAGGATCTCGGTGTCGTCGCCGTGCTGGCGGTAGATGTGCTCCACGACGGCGACCGCATTGGCCGAGGTGCAGCAGTAATCGGTGAGGGCTTTGACCTCGGCGGTGGTGTTGACGTACATCACCACGATCGGGCGGGCGGGAGCGAATTTGGCCTTCCAGTCGCGCAGCTGGGCCGCCGTGATCGAGTCCGCCAGCGAGCATCCGGCATCCGGATCGGGGATCAGCACACGCTTTTCCGGGCACAGGACCGAGGCGGTCTCGGCCATGAAGTGCACGCCGCAGAAGACGATCGTGTCGGCGCCGGTTTCCGCGGCCCGCTGGGACAGGCCGAGCGAGTCCCCGACGTAGTCGGCCACATCCTGGATCTCGGGCAGCTGGTAGTTGTGGGCGAGGATCACCGCCCCGCGCTCGGCGGCGAGCGCGCGCACCTCGTCTTGGAGCGCCGGGATCTGCTCCAGGGTCAGCGGCGCGCCGGTCGCGCCGAACATCGGAAGGTTCATGGGACCGCCTGCAGGATCAGTGAGAGGTCGAGGGCCGGAGCGCTGTGCGTCAGCGCTCCAACCGAGACAAAGTCTACGCCGGTCGCCGCGATCGCCCGGAGCGTCTCTAGCGTGACCCCGCCGCTCGCCTCCAGGCGCGCCCGGCCGCCCACGTGTGCGACCGCCTGCGACAGCTCCTCCAGGCTCATGTTGTCAAGCAGGATCGCGGGGGCGCCCGCGTCCAGCGCCTCGTCGACCTCGGCCAGGGTGCGGCACTCGACCTCGAGCGGGAGCTGCGGGGAATGAGCGTGGGCCAGGCGCACCGCGGCCCCGACCCCACCCGCCATGGCCGCGTGGTTCTCCTTGATCAGGATCGCGTCGTAGAGGCCGGCGCGGTGGTTGGTGGCCCCGCCGGCCGCCACCGCCGCTTTCTCCAGCGCGCGTAGCCCGGGGGTCGTCTTGCGCGTATCAAGGATGCGCGCTCCCGTCCCTTCCACCGCGGCCACGCACCGCGCCGCCAGCGTCGCGACCCCCGACAGACGCTGCAGGAAGTTCAGCGCCGTCCGCTCGGCGCTCAGCAGCGCCCGAGCGCGGCCCTCCACCTCCAGCACGGGGCCGCCCTCTCGCCATTGCCCTTCGGCGGCCAGGCGCCGCAGTGAGACCTCGGGATCCAGCGCGCGAAAGCTGGCCTCGGCCGCGTCGAGACCGAACACGACGCCCGGCCGCTTCTGGGTGATCAGCGCCCGCGCACGCGTTTCCGGGGCGACGGTGGCGGCCGTGGTCAGATCGCCGCTGCCGAGGTCCTCGGCCAGCGCCCGCGCGACGATCTCCGGGATCTCGCTATCTGGCATCGGCGGCGAGGATACGTCGGCGGCGATCCGCTTGCTTTGGTGAGGTCTATTGCAATAGGCTCCTACCGGATCAACCGGAAAGAGGAGACCATATGCATCGCAGAGTCGGGCTCTTGATTGCTGTCGCCACGTTTGCGGCGGCGCTGTCATCGTCTGCGGCCGCCGGGGCGGCCACCACCAAGGTCGTCTACGCGGGTACGCCGCCTAATCTCAAAGCGCTCGCGGCAAAGCTGCTCGGCAAGGGCGTGAAGGCCCTCGGCCAGGACAACCCGGGAATCAACGCCTTCTCCAATCAGACCGTGACCATCAACCAAGGTGACTCGGTCAAGTGGACCGGCCTCGCGAAAAATTTCCACACGGTTGACCTGCCCGTCAAGGGCGGGGCGGATCTGCCGCTGTTTGTCGCGGGTAAGACGGTGACCGGAGTCAACGACTTCGCCGGGAGCCCGTTCTGGTTCAACGGCCTGGTCCCCAGCCTTGGATTCAACCCACAGCTCTTGGCTCGGACCGGCGGCTCCACCTACAACGGCTCAAGCCGGGTCGATTCCGGCCTGCCGGCTGCTCCCAAGTCACCCGACACGCTGAAGATCACCTTCACCAAGCCTGGCGTCTACAAGTACTTCTGCGATGTCCACGCGGGCATGTTCGGAACCGTGGTCGTGCGCGCGAAGGGCAAGCCGGTGCCGACCCGCAAGCAAGACGCAGCGGCGCTCACCAGGCAGCTGACGACTGACATCCTGGCCGCCAACAAGCTCACGAAGATCAAGCAGCTCGCGAACCATGTGAGCCTCGGCCTGTCGACCAGGCAGGGCGTCGAGCTCTTCGCGATGTTCCCGGCGACACTCAGCGTCAAGGCAGGAACCGTTGTCACGTTCTCGATGTCGGCAAATTCACGTGAGGTGCACACCGCCGCGTTCGGCCCCTCGAAGTACCTCACGACGCTGGCCGACTCGGTTGCCGGCCCGGCACCCGACCAGCAGGCGCTGTATCCGAGCAGTCCTCCGCCGGCTGGCCCGATCCAGCTCAGTCCGACCTCGCACGGGAACGGGTTCGCCAACACGGGTGCGCTCGACCGCGATTCGAGCACGCCGTTGCCGTCGAGCGGGCGGATCGATTTCAACACTCCCGGCACGTACCACTTCATCTGTCTGATCCACCCGTTCATGCAGGGCACGATTGTCGTGAAGTGAGGCTGAAACGGTGCCCGGCGCTAGAGCGCCGGGCACCGTTGTCGCGCTCTGGGCCGACGCGAGCGAAGCCCGGGTTGTGGGACCGGGCACGAGCGGTGACTACGTCTACGTCGGCGAGTTGACCAGCGAGGTGCTCCGCGTCAAGCCCTAGCCGGATCGGTCCGCTAACAGATCCCCGGGACCGGCGTCGGTGTCGGGGAGCGGGGCGGCCGAGGGGTCGCAGACGAGCACGCGGATCGTGGCAAAACTGGGATCCGCGGCGCCGTGCAGCCTGGCCCCGGCGGAGGTCAGCGCGTGCAGATAGTCGACGACCTCGGTGGTCACGCGCTCGCCCGGGAGCAGCGCCGGGACCCCGGGGGGATAACCGGCGATCGACTCGCAGGAGATCCGGCCGATCGCCTGCTCCACGGCCACGGTCTCGCCGGCCCCGAGGAAGGCGTCGCGGATCGGTACCGCCGTCTGGTGTTGCAGCGCCGCCGGCGGCCGCGCGATCGCCCGTCCCTGTCCCGGGCGGGCGGTTCGCCGCACAGTCTCGGCGAAGTCGTGCGCAAAGCGCTCAAGCGGCTCGACCGGCTGGCCGAGGCCGAGCACCAGCACGAGCGTCGCGTGGTTGGCGAGCTCGACGTAGATGTCATAGCTGGCCCGCAGCTCGGAGGCGATCTCATAGCCGGTGCAGCCGGTGCCGCGGATGTCGATCACGATCCGCAGCGGATCCCACCCGGCGACGCCGGGCCGGCCGACCATCGCCTCGCCGACCACCGAGCAGCCAGGGATCGCCTCGATCTCCGCGCGGGCGCGATAGGACGCGGCCAGCGTCCGGTCCAGCAGCGCCTCCCCATGCACGGCCAGCTGGCGACGCGAGCTGTCCAGCGAAGCCAACAGCAGCGAATTGGGGCTGGTGGAGCGCAGCAGCCGCACGCACCGTGCCACCGCTTCGGGATCGATTGCGCCATCGCGGGCGATGTGCAGCATCGCCGATTGCGTCAGGCTGCCGACGATCTTGTGCGTCGAGGCCAGCACGGCGTCGGCGCCGAGTTTGAGCGGCGACTCGGGCAGGGTCGGGTGAAAGCCGAAATGCGAGCCCCAGGCGCAGTCGACCACCAGCGCGACGCCGGCCGCCTGGGCGACCTCGGCGCAGCCACGGATGTCGGCGGCCATCCCGTAGTAGGTCGGTGAGACCACGAACGCGGCCGTTATGTCAGGCGCGCGGGACAGCGCGTCCTGCAGCGACGCTGGCGTGACCCCGTGGGCCATCCCCAGCTCCTCGTCGTACTCGGGGGCGACGAAGCTCGCCGTGCCGCCGCTGAGGACGAGGCCGTCGACCACGCTGGCGTGCGAGTTGCGCTGGACCAGCACGTGCTCCCCCGGGGGTGCGAGCGCCATGCACAGGGCGTGGTTGCCCTGCGTGGCGCCGTTGGTGAGAAACCACGTGCGCCCGGCGCCGTAGGCCACCGCCGCCAGCTCCTCGGCGCGCTCGTAGGGCGTCGGCGAGGGGCCGACGTCGATCCCCTCGATGTCCTGGCAGATGTCGAGCGCCAGCGCGCGCTCGCCCATCGCGCTGCGCAACCCAGGATCGGCGCCCGGGCCGCCCTTGTGACCGGGAACGTGGAAGCGGACCGACCCGCGAAAGCCGTAGGAGACGATCGCCTCCAGATACGGCGCGGTGGGCAGCTCTCCGGCGTTGCGGCGCTCGCTCACTTTGCCGCCGGCGAGTTCGCGCGTGTCAACGGCTCGACCATGACTCACTTTGCCGCCGGCAAGTTCGCGCGTGTCAACGGCTCGACCATGACTCACTTTGCCGCCTTGAGCAGGTAGGCCCGCACGAAGCCGTCGAGGTCGCCGTCGAGCACGCGGTTGGCGTCGCCCATCTCGTGATCGGTGCGATGGTCCTTGACCATCGTGTAGGGGTGCAGCACGTATGAGCGGATCTGCGAGCCGAAGTTGACGTCCTGGGCATCGCCCTTCTCTCGGGCGATCTCCTCACGGCGCCGGCGCTCCTCGAGCTCCACCAGCTTGGAGCGGAGCATGGCCATCGCCTCGGCCTTGTTGGAGGACTGCGAGCGCTCGTTCTGGCACTGCACGACGATCCCCGTCGGCCTGTGCGTGATCCGCACGGCCGAATCGGTCTTGTTGACGTGCTGGCCACCGGCCCCGCTGGCGCGGTAGGTGTCGATCTGCAGGTCGTCGTCGTCGATCTCCACCTCCGAGGCCTGCTCGACCACCGGCGATACCTCCACCCCGGCGAAGCTGGTCTGCCGGCGGTTGGCCGAATCAAACGGTGACAGCCGGACCAGGCGGTGGACCCCCTTCTCGCTGCCGTACAGCCCGTAGGCGTTCTCGCCCCTGACCCTGAAGGTGGCCGACTTGACGCCGGCCTCCTCTCCGGGTGACACCTCCAGCAGCTCGACCGCAAAGCCGCGCTTCTCGGCCCAGCGCATCTCCATCCGCAGCACCATCTCGGCCCAGTCCTGGGCATCGGTGCCGCCGGCCCCGGCGTTGACGGCGACCAGCGCGTCACCGGCGTCATAGGGGCCGGAGAAGAGCCGCTCCTCCTCCAGCTCGGCCAGGCGCTCCTGCACGGTCTTGACCTGTTCCTCCAGCTCGCCGGCGATGTCCGGATCCTCCTCGGCGAGCTCGGCCAGCGGCTCCAGGTCCTCCACGTCGCGCTCGAGCGCGCGGAACACGCTCAGCTTGCGGGTCGCGCGCGCATGCTCGGCGCTGACCCGCGCCGCGCGCTCCTGGTCGTCCCACAAGCCGGGCGCTCCCATCTCCTGTTCGAGCGCGGTGGCGCGCTCCGACAGCGCAGCCGGGTCAAAGATAGTCCGCGAGCAGCTTGAGCTGCCCACGGATTGCAGCGAGCCGCTGGGAGAGCGGCTCTGAAGGGGCGGTGGCCATGACCGCCACCCTAGCAACGGGCGAGACCCGGCATGGACCGGGCCCCCCGCCAGAGTCGGCGCGATCGCGATCGGCCGATCATGGGTCAGCCATTCCTTCAGCGCGACGCGCGCACCTCCTCAAAGCCGGACTCCATGGCTCCGTGCAACTCGAGGCGGGTGTGTGGTCATTTCCAGATTCTCCGTCCCAGGGCTAGTTTCGGGGATCGTCATCAGCATGGTTCCCGGCGGCTGACGGGCGAAGAACGGATCACGTACGTCATCACGCCGGAGCGCATCCGCCACCAGAAGCAGTAGGCGAAGTCGCGCCTATCGCCCAGCGCGCCTAGCGTCCAGGCGCGTCTAGGCGCCGTGGCACTTCTTGTACTTCTTGCCCGACCCGCACCAGCAGGGATCGTTGCGTCCGATCTGCTCGGTCTCGTCCACGCGCCGCTGCTCGACGTGGGGCAACGGCTCCTGCTCCTCGGTGTAACCCTCGGCGCCGGGACCGGCGGCCCCGCCGGCGGCCGCGGCCATCGCCAGCGCGCTGGGCTGCGACGCAGCGCCGCCTGAGTAGGTGACGTTACGCCCGCGGGTCGACGAGCTGGAGCTGGGGCTCGGACGGCGCGGCGGCGGGGGCGGCGGGGCGCCGTTGTCCCCCTCCACCGTCACCTCGACGTGGAAGATCATCCGGGCGAAGTCGCCCCAGACACTGTTCATCAGGTCCCGGAACAGCTCAAAGGCCTCGTTCTTGTAGGCCACCAGCGGCTCGATCTGGGCGAACCCACGCAGATGGATGCCCTCGCGCAGGTAGTCCATGTCGTAGAGGTGCTCGCGCCAGCGCTGGTCGATGATCTGCATGAGCAGGAAGCGCTCCAGGGCTCGCATCAATTCCTCGCCGAGCTCCTGCTCACGCCGGTCGTACTGGGCGAGCGCCTCCTCCTGGAGGCGGAGCGCCAGATCCTCCCGGTCGACCCGGTCGGGGTCGACCGCGGCGAAGGCGGCGCTGGGGGTGAAGATCTCCTCGATCCGGCGCATCAGCCCCGCGGCGTCCCAATCCTCGACGAAGTCGCCGGCGGTGTACTCGTCGACCAGGCGCCCGATCAGGTTCACGACCTCCTCGCTGGCGGCGTCTGACATGTCGCGCCCCTCCAGCACCTCGTCGCGGTAGGTGTAGATCACCTCGCGCTGCTGGTTGAGCACGTCGTCGTACTCGAGCGTGTGCTTGCGCATCAGGAAGTGCTGCTCCTCCACCTTCCTCTGCGCCTTCTCGATCTGCTTGGAGAGCATCCCGGCCTCGATCGGCTCCTCGTTGCCCTCCTCGTCCAGTGTGCCGAGGCGATCGAGGATCTTGTAGATCCGCTCGCCGGCGAATAGACGCACGAGGTCGTCCTGGGCGGAGAGGAAGAAGCGCGACTCGCCCGGATCGCCCTGGCGCCCGGAGCGCCCCCGCAGCTGATTGTCGATCCGGCGCGACTCGTGGCGCTCGGTGCCGATGATGAACAGGCCGCCCGCCTCCAGCACCTGCTCGCGCTGCTCCTCTACGCGGCGATCGATCTCGGTCAGCATCTTGGCGTAGTGCTCGTCGTAATCCGGCGCTCCGGACGCCAAGCCGAGCTTGGCCAGCTCCAGCTTGGTCAGGTGCTCAGCGTTGCCGCCGAGCTTGATGTCGACACCGCGGCCGGCCATGTTGGTGGCGATCGTGACCGCGCCGGGGGCGCCGGCCTCGGCGATCGTCTCACCCTCGCGCTCGGCTAGCTCGGGCTTGGCGTTGAGCACGTTGTGCTTGATGCCGTGCTTGGTGAGCTGCTCCGACAGCAGCTCCGATATCTCCACCGAGATCGTCCCGACCAGCACCGGCTGGCCGTTGCCGTTGCGCTCGGAGATCTCCTTGACGACCGCCGCCCACTTGCCATCGCGGGTTTTGTAGACCTGATCGTTGCGGTCGGCTCGGACCATCGGCATGTTGGTGGGGATCTGGACGACCGGGAGCTTGTAGATCTTCATGAACTCGGTCGCCTCGGTCAGCGCCGTCCCGGTCATCCCCGCCAGCTTGTCGTACATGCGGAAGTAGTTCTGCAGCGTGATCGTGGCCAGGGTCTGGTTCTCCTCCTGGACGCGGACGCCCTCCTTGGCCTCGACTGCCTGGTGCAGGCCCTCTGACCAGCGCCGGCCGTCCAGGATGCGACCGGTGAACTCGTCGATGATCTTGACCTCGCCGTCGATCACCGCGTAGTCGACGTCGCGCTTGTACAGCGCCTCGGCTCGCAGCGACTGGATCAGATGGTTGACGAGGTGGCCGTTCTCCGCCCTGTACAGGTGGTCGATGCCGAGGAAGCGCTCGGCCTTGGCGACCCCAAGCTCTGAGATCGCGACCGTCTTCTGCTTCTCCTCGATCTCGAAGTCGAAGTCCGCCATGAACTGCTTCTTGGAGCGCGGGTCCATCCCTTCGGGGGTCTTGCCGGCGACCATCTTCGGCGCGAGGCGCGCGAACTTGACGTACAGGTCGGCGGCCTGTTCGGGCGCGCCGGAGATGATCAGCGGCGTGCGCGCCTCGTCGATCAGGATGTTGTCGACCTCGTCGACGATCGCGAAGGAGTGGCCGCGCTGGACCTTTTCGGAGAGGTCCTTGGCCATGTTGTCGCGCAGGTAGTCGAAGCCCAGCTCGGAGTTCGTGCCGTAGACGACGTCGCAGGCGTAGGCGTGCTGCTTCTCCTCGTAGGCCTGCATGTTCTGCAGCACCCCGACGGTGACGCCGAGCGCGTCGTAGATCGGGGTCATCCATTCCGCGTCGCGCCGCGCCAGGTAGTCGTTGACGGTCACGAGATGCACGCCCTTGCGTTCGCCCGTCTCCGTGTCTCTGACGGCCAGCGAGTTGAGCACGACCGCGAGCGTCGCGGTCAGCGTCTTGCCCTCGCCGGTCTTCATCTCGGCGATCTGCCCGTCGTGCAGCGCCATCGCGCCGATCAGCTGCACGTCGAAGTGGCGCATGCCCATCGTGCGCTTGCCGGTCTCGCGCACGATCGCGAAGCACTCCGGGAGCAGGGCGTCGAGCGCCTCGCCGTTCCGCGCGCGCTCGCGCAGAACGTCCATCCGCTCGCGCAGCTCCCCGTCCGTATCGTGCTCGATCTCGGCCTCGAACGCACCGATCAGCGCGACCCGCTTCTGGTAGGCCTTGAACTTCTTTGCCTCGCCGACGTTCAGCGCGCGGTCAAGCAGGGAGGGCATTGGCCGAAGGATAGCTCTCGGCGGCTGCCGGCCGGCCGGCAGCCCGGCCTGGGCGCGAAG
>CABEDJ010000606.1_pt1 | contig 14444 bp, 11 predicted proteins | sample 3422951 | NCBI WGS metagenome assembly CABEDJ01 (sample SAMEA5534329, study PRJEB31848) | metagenome | biome: tundra; feature: field; material: soil | place: USA | collected 2013-05 | depth 0.15 m | reverse complement strand
GCATCAACCACCCCCTCCTCAACCCGTCGTTCAACGTCGAGGACCGTGTCGTCGATGACCGTCGCGCCCAGCGGCGCCAGAGCTTGCTTCCCAACTGCCGGCAGGTGCTTGCCGCGCAGCTCCAAAACGCGGTCCACCAGCTCCGCCTGCCTCCCACCACGAGCCCGCAGCGTCGCCACCACGTCGATCAACGCCTCGTCCGTCAGGTCGCTGATCGCCCGCTCAATCCACTCCTCGGTGGCCGGATCGGGCACATCCACGGGCCAATCCTAGGTGCCTTCGCCGTCATAGCGCACGTCGTGGCGCAAGAACAGCTTGCCCATCCGCGCTCGATGGGACACCGCCTAGGCATCACTCCAGCCGTTCTGCACGTGCTGCGGCGCTGAGTCGACTTGCTGCCGTTCGCCCTCGGCCGCGGCGACGATCTCATCGGGAAGAGACGCACCGGCTCATGAAAACTCCCTGCAAACAGTAGCCAAGCCGCCAAGCCTCGGCGCGGGCTCGCTCGCCCGCAGGGGGAGTTCGGGTGCTTCGCCCTCAGCTTCGCCGTCATCGCGGTCCTCTGCTACTGCTACCCGGCTTGGGACGCCCGCGTCGCGCTCGACCGCGTCTCTGAAGCCGTCCCGAAGCGAAACCCTACCTTCGGGATCCGTCGCACGGATCCGCACCGGAGGACCACTCCACGATCGAAGAATGATGCAGTCGCGGCGGCTCTAACCGACGCCAGTCACCATTGGATCCGCATGTTGGGACAGATCACCCGGCGGTGGTCGTTGGGAAAGGGCGCGTGCCGCAGCGGAAGAAATAGGGCAGTGTTGTAAGCGGGGCGGCAAAGCGAGCGGTTACGGGGCCGCGCTTGGTGAGGCCGGTCTGGGGGTCCCGCCAGCAGCCTGCGGGGAAGTAGACCTCGCACGAGCTAGCACCCTCACTGACGACGGGCGCGACGAGCACGTCATCACGAAGCGTCCATTCCTGCTGTTGTACCGGGCGCAGGTTGCAGGTAGAGCTCGCCCCCGTACGCACCGCCGATCGCGCGGTTGAGCATGTCGGGCGCAAGCGCCAGGTCAGCGGGCGCTGTTGTGGATCGCTGAAGGCCAGCCACAGCCTGCCGCGACTCGCCGGCCGCATGTGCGCGACCGCGAACGTGTAGGCGTTGCTGCTCGCTTGCTGCTGTATTGGCGCAGTGACGAGGGCCTGAGACGGTCATGTAGACATGGGCCGGCGCGCGGCCTGCTGGATCCGCTCACGGCTGAGGCGAGCATGAGTCTTCGAATGTCATAGCGCTCGATCTCGTGGCCTGCGGGTCCCGCCACGGCCGCGCGGGAACTGGATCGTCGTGGCGATCGACCCCTTGCTTTCGGTTGCCGGCAGTGGTAACTTATTTACAGTCGAATTGTGTAAAAGAGGATCTAGATGAGCGCGACAGCCACACCCACGGCAACACCCAGCTCCGACGGACGGACGGCTCGCAGGCCATTGGCTCGTGGCACGCAACTCGTGCACGAGCCTGCGCCGAGCGTCCCCCAAGAACGCGGTGGGGTCGTGCTGTTTCAGGTGCCGTTCGCGAGCACGATCAGCGATTGCGACCTCGCGCTGCTCGCGCGGCTGCTGGACCTCTCGACACACATGTACCCCAAGATGCGCCCGGACCCGAACAGCCCCGGCGTCGCCCGGCTGGACCACTTCTCCGGCCTGTTCTTGAACCGCAGCGCGACCGCGGGACAGTGGGTGCTCGAAGCTCGCACGTGGGGGCACCCAGCACCGCAAAGCGTCCACGAGTGGAACCTGCTCGCCGCGTGGGCCGCGCGCCAACTCGACTCCACCGTGCCCTTTCCCGAGCGCCTGCCACCCAGCGCGCCCGAAATCCCTGCCCACCCAGTGGCGCGGTTCGCGACCAGGCCACTCGCCCGGATCCGCCGCCGTATCGTCGGTCTTCGATGAGCGCCCCGACTGCAGCCGGGACGAGCAGGCTCGACCCCGAGTCGCGCGCATGGCTTGCACAGCTGCACGGCAAGGGTTCGGTGCGCGAGGCGGCGATCGGGCGGCTGCACGCGCTGCTGTTGGGAGAGGCTCGCCACGAGGTCCGACGTCGCACCGCCGCGCTGGCGCACCCTTCCGGTCGCGACCTCGACGACCTTGCGATGCAGGCCGCCGACGACGCGCTCGTGGCGGTCCTGGGAAAGCTTGACCAGTTCCGTGGCGATGCGCTGTTCACCACCTGGGCGCGGCGGTTTGCCGTGCTCGAGGTGCCGGGCAAGATCCGCCGGCGGCTCGGACACACTCGCGAGACGCCGACCGACTCGGACCACTGGCCGCCTGAGCGCGGCGGCTACGAGGACCCCCAGGAGCTCAGTGAGGGCAGCGAGCTCGCGCGGACGCTCGGGCGCCTGATCGCGCACGAGCTGACCGCCCACCAGCGCGAAGTCCTGATCGCCCTGACGATCGACGAAGTCGGCGCAAAGAGCCTCGCGGACCGCCTTCACTCGACGCCCGGCGCCGTCTACAAGACGCTGCACGACGCGCGCCGCAAGCTCAGGCAAGAGTTCGCCAGCGAACGCGCAGACCACGAGCCGGTCACGAGTCGGCCACGGTCTGGCCCACTCCCTTGCCGTTCGGACCGGACGACTGCGGCACGGAGCCCGATGAGCGTTCTGGAGGTTATGAGATGAGTACGATCGATCCGGCCGGCACCCTCGGTGAGCTCGTCGCCGAACGACCCGCGCGCGCGCCGCTGTTCGAACGGCTGCGGCTCGACTACTGCTGCGGCGGAAGCCAAACGCTCGCCGAAGCATGCAGAAAGCGCGGACTCGAGATCGACACCGTACGCGTGATGCTCGAGGCGCTCGACGCGGCAAGCATCGAGCGTGAAGGCTTCGAGCCGACAGACTGGCGTCGCGCGAGCATCGCCGAGCTGTGCGCCCACATCGTTGAGGCGCACCACAACGGCCTGCGAGAATCGCTGCCGCGGATCGAGGCGCTGCTCTCGACCGTCGTGCGAGTTCACGGCAGCGAGCATCCCGAGCTACGCGAGCTCCAACGAGCATTCGCTGAGATTCGGGGGGAGCTCGAGCCACATCTCGCACGCGAGGAGAGCGTGCTCTTCCCAGCCTGCATCGAACTCGAACGACGCGGCATCGGAATCGAGGAAGCGCTGCTTGAAGAGCACGAGCGCGAGCACGCGAGCGTCGGCGATGGACTTGCGGCGCTACGCGCGCTAGGCGGCGACTACAGCCCGCAGCAAGCGCTATGCGGCACACACCGCGCCCTCCTCGACGCGCTCGCTGCTTTCGAGCGCGACCTCCACCAGCACATCCACGAGGAGAACAACGTCTTGCTCCGGCGAGCGCGCGAGCTGAACGGCCTAGGCCCAAGCCAGCCGACCCGGCCGGATACCCCGAATGAGCGCGCCGAATCCCCAATGAACGCACCCAGGAATCACCGCCGCGCCAAAGAGGGAGAGTCGCTACCACGCTGCTGCGAGACGTGGATCGTCGAGCAGACCCGCGCCTGGGCAGTGCGCCCCTGAACGGCGAGCTGCCAGACCGCGGCAGTTCAAACGAGGGCATCGGCGAGCGCGAGCGCCAGCAGGGCTCCCCCGGTCTGGCAGCCCGGCTTGGCTGACGGCGCGCAACAGCTCGATCAGGCCTCACTTTTCTCAGAGAGGGCGGGCTTAGGCGTCCGGCCTTCGAGATGCCGCTCCGGGCCCGTCGACCGATCTCGGCTGGTCGGGCGTGACGGCGTGGCGTCGTCTGTCTTGAGCGCTGGCGCGTAGTCCCAGCGCACATAACCGTCGGCACACGGCGGCGTCCGAGCGGCCGAGCAGCTCGGCGAGCCGCGCGGGGTTCAGGGCGTGATGCAGGCGCAGCAGCTCGTCTTCCTCGCCCGTCCAGTGGCGAGCGCGGCGTGAAGCGAGCGCGGGCCGTGGCGGCTTTGCCCCGAGCCGCGCGGCACGCCTGCGTAGCGCCTCCGGGGTACGGCCCGGCCGCTGTGCCACGTCCTCCAGCGTGGCCCCGCGGGCGGTCAGCTGCGACAGACGCTGGTGGTCCTGGATGCTCCAGCGGCGGGCGTAGGTGGCCAGACCGAGCTTGCGGGCGCGGGCGGGCACGCTCGCCGCGCTGCGGTGCGGCAGCTGGCGGGCGATCTGAGCACAGCCCAGGGCGCTGGTGTACCCGTCACGGATCAGTGCGTCCTCCCAGTCCGTCCAGCGGCGGCGGGGCGTTGGGCGATAAATTCCCAGTTGCTCGGCGTGTAGGCGCACGGCGTCGGGTGAGCGCCCGAGGCGGCGGCCCAGCGCTACGAGGTCTCCGCGCTCGGCCAGGCACACGCGAATCGCCTTGTCCTCATGCGCTAGGTACGGGCGCGCTGGAGGCGGTGGGGCCACGAGCGTGCGGCGCCGCGCGCGGACTTGCTTTGTTGAGCGGCCGAGCCGTTGGGCGAGCAACGGGGCAGGCAGGCCGGTGGCCGACCCCGCCCTCAGCAGCGCCTGCTCCCGGGGCGACCAGGGCCTTGAGGGGAGGCGCGGAGCGATCCCGAGCGCCTGGCGGCGAGCGACGACAGCGTCCGGTGAGCGTGCGAGCCGGCCAGCGATCTGCTCCACGGGGAGCTGGTCAGCGTATAGCCGACGGAGCAGCTGGTCTTCGGCTGTGCTCCAGCGCGTCGCCACTGCTCACCTCAAGCGGCCGTTAGGTCCGCGTGAGCGCTTTGACGTTCCTGGAGCGGATCTCACGCGGTTTGCTTGCGGTAGAAGTCAGCGTTCAGCTCGATGAAGCGCTGCCACTCCTCGGGCACCTGGTCCTCGGAGGTGATCGCGTCCACTGGGCAGACCTCGACGCAGGCATCGCAGTCGATGCACTCCTCCGGATCGATGTACAGCTGGTCGACCTGCTCGTAGTCGGGCTCCTCGGGGGTGGGATGGATGCAGTCCACCGGGCAGACCTCGACGCACGAGTTGTCCTTGACCCCGATGCACGGTTCAGCGATTACGTACGCCACAGCGCAACTCCCTCTGTCCGAACGTTTTTACGAGCTAGGCTAGGAAAATAGCAGCGTGGGTGCTTTGCCGAGGATGTCTATGAGAAACTCTTTGCGTGGCTCCCATAGCACCCGACGGTCCGGGTGACGCCCTGGCCCAGCCAACCCGCGCCCGGTTGTTCGCGCGCCTGTCGAGCCTGGGCCGGCCTGCGGGCACCGATGAGCTAGCCGCAGAGCTGACCCTTCACCCGAGTGGGGTGCGTGTCCATCTCGAACGCTTGGAGGCCGCGGGACTCATCTCTCGCGAGCGAGCGCCCCAGCCCCGCGGACGACCGCGCGACAGCTGGTCGGTCGCGACCGACGCCCTCCCCGGCGGCGAGCCGCCCGACGCCTACCGGCAGCTCGCGCGCTGGCTGGCCCGCAGCACCCCGCCCCGGCCGGGACGCCTGCGCGAGATCGAGCGCGCCGGACGAGAGCTCGGTCGAGAGCTCCCTCACGACCGGACCGGATCGCCAGCCGACGAAACGATGGGCCGCACCCTCACCGCGCTCGGGTTCGCGCCCCAACGCGAGCGAGGCGAAGCAGGCCGGGTCGTCTATCGGCTGGGGAACTGCCCCTACCGCGAAGCGGTCCGCGAGAACCAACAGGTCGTCTGCACGCTGCACCGCGGGCTGACGCGCGGCCTGCTTGACGAGCTCAAGCCCTCGGCGCTACTCACAAAGTTCACTCCCGAGAACCCCGACCGAGCCGGATGCCTGATCGAGGTCGAAGGCTTCGATCAGGCGCCGAGCGGCTCTTCGTGATCTGCGCCGATCAGTGCCCGGCTGAGCCTTGTGAGCAGGGTTTTGTGCCTAGTGGGCTCGTGGCTGCTGCGTGCCCTGTGCTTGTGGCGGAGCGGGGTGTCCTGCGAGAGGGCGTCGCCCGCCGGCCATGGATGGCCGCGCGGAATGGGCACGGTCGGCCGTCTCGCAGACGCGCGCAACTTTCGACGCTGGGCCGTGCCGCCTGAGAACCCGAGAACCCTCCGGATAGCAGGGGATTCATCGTCGTAGCATCGCGCGAGTTACCCCCAAACGGAGAGGAGCCCTTTTTTTCCGAGCCGGTCTATGAAAAGCTTTCGTCCCATGAGCCTCGAACCCGCTGTTCGACCGCCGCAGCCAGCGCGGGCGCGCCCGGCGATGCGGCCAGCCATTGTCCCTGCGGTGCTGAGGTGCACGCGATGATCTGCGGTTCATACCGCATGACACAGTCCTGGCACCTTGTTCAAGTCGGCATGCCACGGTCGCTGCGTGAGCGGGAGGTCGCGCGATGCCTGACGGGTTGAGCCCGCTGCTCGAGGCCCACCGGTTCCTTCGGCGCGGGCCGATCAGTGCGGAGGGGTGGAGTCAGCTGGTGGCCAAGGATCGGGCGTGGGAGCGGTCCTATCGGGGTCGTTGGGCGCACGACAAGGTGGTGCGCTCGACGCATGGCGTGAATTGCACGGGGTCGTGTTCGTGGAATGTGTATGTGAAGGAGGGGATCATCACCTGGGAGTCCCAGGCGGTGGACTACCCGTCCGTGGGGCCCGACATGCCGGAGTACGAGCCGCGCGGCTGTCCGCGGGGCGCGTCGTTCTCGTGGTACACGTATTCGCCGCTGCGCCTGCGCCATCCTTATGTGCGCGGCAGTCTGTTGGAGATGTTCCGTGAGGCGCGCGAGCGGCTCGGGGATCCGGTGGACGCGTGGGCGGAGATCGTGGACGACCCGGAACGGTCAGGGCGGTACAAGCGTCAGCGCGGCAAGGGCGGGTTCGTGCGCGCCTCGTGGGACGAGGTCACGGAGCTGGTCGCCGCGGCGCATGTTCACACGATCAAGCGCTATGGACCGGATCGGGTGGTGGGGTTCTCGCCGATCCCGGCGATGTCGATGGCGTCCTATGCGGCGGGCACGCGTTTTCTGTCGTTGATCGGCGGGGTGATCCTGTCGTTCTATGACTGGTATGCCGATCTGCCGCCGGCCTCGCCGCAGGCGTTCGGCGATCAGACCGACGTGCCGGAGTCAGCGGATTGGTGGAACGCGAGCTATCTGCTGATCTGGGGCACGAACCTGCCGACGACCCGCACGCCTGACGCGCACTTCATGACCGAGGCTCGCTATCGCGGCCAGAAGGTGGTCGTCGTCTCCCCGGATTACGCCGAGCACACGAAGTTCGCCGATCACTGGCTGCCGGCGCAGCCGGGGACGGATGGGGCGCTGGCGATGGCGATGGGGCACGTGATCCTGAAGGAGTTCTACGTCGATCGTCAGGTGCCCTATTTCGAGCAGTACGCGCAGCGCTTCACTGACCTGCCGATGCTGGTTACGTTGCGCGAGCGCGGCGACGCGTACGTCCCCGACCGCCTTCTGCGCGCCTCTGACCTGGGCGCGGAGGAGGAGAACGCCGACTGGAAGACGGTGGTGCTGGACAGTCTCACGGGCGAGCCGGTGGTCCCGGGCGGATCGGTCGGCCACCGCTATGCGCCCGGCGACGAGGGGCGCTGGAACCTGCGCTTGGAGGGCGTGGTGCCGGCGCTGACGCTGCTTGACCGTGCGCAGGAGCGCGTCGCGGTGGACCTGCCGCGCTTTGACGTCGGGGAGAGCGAGGGCGGAGGGGTCGTGCGCCGCGGCGTACCGGCGATCCGGGTGGGTGGTCAGCTGGTCACGACGGTGCTCGATCTGACGCTCGCGCAGTACGGCGTCGGGCGCCCCGGGCTGCCGGGGATCTGGCCGGCCGGCTATGACGATGCCGAACAGCCGTGCACGCCGGCGTGGCAGGAGCAGATCACCACCGTCGACCGCCACCTCGCGGTGCGGGTGGCGCGCGAGTTCGCCCGCAACGCCGAGCAGACCAAGGGGCGGTCGATGATCTGCATGGGCGCGGGGACCAACCACTGGTATCACTCCGACCAGACCTACCGCACATTCCTCTCGCTGCTGATGCTGTGCGGCTGCGAGGGCGTCAACGGCGGCGGCTGGGCGCACTACGTCGGGCAAGAGAAGGTGCGGCCGTTGACCGGCTGGCAGGCGGTCGCCTTCGCGCTGGATTGGGTGCGCCCACCGCGCCATCAGTCCGGAACACCGTTCTTCTACATGGCGACCGATCAATGGCGCTATGAGCGCATCCAGCCCGAGCATCTCGCGTCCCCCCTGGGGCGCGGGCTGTTCGCGGGACGCCACATCCTCGACGTCAACGCGCTCGGAGCTCGGCTGGGATGGCTGCCGTCCTATCCGAGCTTTGATCGCAACCCCCACGAGCTCGTCGCGGCGGCGGAGCGCGAGGGAATCGACCCGGCCGAGTACGTGGTTCGCGAGCTGCAAGCGGGCCGGCTGCGGTTTGCGTGCGAGGACCCCGACGCGCCCGAAAACCACCCGAAAGTGATGACTGTCTGGCGGGCGAACGTGCTGGGGTCCTCGGGCAAGGGGCACGAGTACTTCCTCAAGCACCTGCTCGGCGTCCCCGACAGCGCGGTGCGGGCGGACGAGTCCCCACCGGAGCTGCGCCCACGCGAGGTCGTCTGGCGCGAGCAGGCACCCGAGGGAAAGCTCGACCTGCTCACGACGATCGACTTTCGGATGACCAGCAACTGCCTGTTCTCCGATGTCGTATTGCCGGCCGCGACGTGGTATGAGAAGTACGACCTCTCCTCCACGGATCTGCACCCGTTCGTGCACGCCTTCAACGAGGCGATCGCGCCGCCGTGGGAGGCCAAGTCAGATTGGGACGCCTTTCACCGGATCGCGAAGGAGTTCTCCCGCCTCGCCGAACGTCACCTCGGCAAGCGCCGTGACCTCGTCGCCGCGCCTTTGCTGCATGACACGCCGGATGAGATCGCCCAGCCTTTGGGCGAGGTGCGCGACTGGAGGGCGGGCGAGTGCGAGCCCGTGCCTGGCCGCACGATGCCCAAGCTGCTGGTGATCGAGCGCGATTACCCGCACGTCGCGGAGCAGTGGGCGGCGCTCGGGCCGCTGCTGGATGAGCTCGGCAGCGCGACCAAGGGCGCGAGCTGGAAGCCACTTCAGGAGATCGCCGAGCTGCGCTCAAAGAACGGGGCGGTGCGCGGCGGCGTGGCCAACGGCCGACCGTCGCTGGAGCGCGTGGAGCATGCTTGCGAGGCGATCCTGGCGCTGTCTGGCACCTGCAACGGTCGGCTCGCGGTGGAGGGGTTCCGCTCGATGGAGAAGCGCACGGGCGTGCCGCTCGCCGACCTCGCCGCGTCGCGCGAGGGCGACCGCATCACCTTCCAGGACACGCAGGTGCAGCCGCGGACGGTGATCACCTCGCCGGAGTGGTCGGGGATCGAGTCACACGGACGTCGCTACGCGCCGTTCACGACCAACGTCGAGCGTGAGAAGCCCTGGCACACCCTGTCGGGGCGGATGCACTTCTACCTCGACCATCAGTGGATGCTCGAACTGGGGGAGGGGCTGCCGGTCTACCGCCCGCCGTTGCATCACCGCGCGATCTTCGGCGACCAAGGCGCCGAGGACGGGTCCGGTCGGGTTGAGCTGACGTTGCGCTATCTGACGCCGCACTCGAAGTGGTCGATCCACTCCGAGTACCAGGACAACTTGCACATGCTGACGTTGTTCCGCGGCGGTGGGATGCTGTGGGTCAGCCGCGAGGACGCGCAGGCGCTGGAGATCAAGGACAACGACTGGGTTGAGGCCTACAACCGCAACGGCGTCGTTTCCTGCCGCGCGACCGTCTCGCATCGCATTCCGCAGGGGACGTGCCTGATGTACCACGCCAAGGACCGCCATCTGAACGTGCCGCTGACCGAGCTGCAGGGAAAGCGCGGCGGCACTGATAACTCGCTGACGCGGATCGTGATGAAGCCGACGCACTTCATCGGCGGCTACGCGCAGCTGAGCTTCGGCTTCAACTACTACGGGCCGACGGGCTCCCAGCGCGACGAGGTCACCGTGCTGCGCAAGCGCCAATCGGAGGTGACGTACGAATGAAGATCCGTGCGCAGGTCGGGATGGTGATGAACCTCGACAAGTGCATCGGCTGCCACACCTGCAGCGTGACTTGCAAGCAGGTGTGGACCAACCGGCCGGGCGCCGAGTACATGTGGTTCAACGACGTCGAGACCAAGCCCGGACTCGGGTACCCCAAGCGCTGGGAGGACCAGGAGCAGTGGCAGGGCGGCTGGGAGCTCGATCGAAAGGGACGGCTGCGCCTGAAGGCCGGTGGTCGGGTCAAAAAGCTGCTGTCGATCTTTCACAACCCTGACCTACCGACGATCGACGACTACTACGAGCCGTGGACCTACGACTACGAGAAGCTGATCAACGCGCCGCTGTCCAAGCGCGACCCGGTCGCGCGGGCACAATCGCAGCTGACCGGGCGCAAGATGGAGAACATCGAGTGGGGCCCGAATTGGGAGGACAACCTCGCGGGTGCGCCGGAGCGCATCCACCAGGACCCGCTGACCGACGGGATCCAGGAGCAGGTCAAGGCCACCTACGAGCAGGCGTTCATGTTCTACCTGCCGCGGATCTGCGAGCACTGCCTGAACCCGTCTTGTGTCGCCTCGTGTCCGTCGGGGGCGATGTACAAGCGCGAGGAAGACGGCATCGTCTTAGTCGATCAGGCCAAGTGTCGTGGCTGGCGTTTCTGCGTCTCGGGTTGCCCGTATAAGAAGGTCTACTTCAACCACCGCACCGGCAAGGCCGAGAAGTGCACGCTCTGCTACCCGCGGATCGAGATCGGCCAGCCGACGATCTGCTCGGAGACGTGCGTCGGGCGGATCCGCTACATCGGACTGGTCCTCTATGACTCAGACCGCGTCGAGGCGGCCGCATCGACGCCGGACCCGCAGGGCCTGCTCGAGGCGCAGCGCCAGGTCTTCCTCGACCCCGAGGATCCGGCGGTGCGTGACCAGGCCGCGCGTGACGGGATCCCCGATGACTGGATCGACGCCGCGCGACGTTCGCCCGTCTACGCGCTCGCGCACCGCTACCGGGTTGCGCTGCCGTTGCACCCCGAGTACCGGACGCTCCCGATGGTGTGGTACGTGCCGCCGCTCTCGCCGATCGTCAACTCGCTTGAGACCGATGGCTATGAGGCCAATCCGGACGACGTCTTCCCCGCGATCGAGTCGATGCGCATCCCGGTCGACTATCTCGCCAACCTGCTCAGCGCGGGCGACGCCGAGGTGATCCGCGATGTGCTGCGCCGCTTAGCGGGGATGCGCGGTCACATGCGCAAGCGTGAGGTGCTGGGCGAGCACGACGAGGCGATCGCCGCTGCGGCTGGCATGAGCGTGCAGGACATCGAGGACATGTACCGGCTGCTCGCGATCGCCAAGTACGACGACCGCTACGTGATCCCCAAGGCGCACACCGAGCTCGCCGGGCGCCTGATGGAACAGCAGGGCGCGTGCGGGCTTGACTTCGACGGCGGCCCGGGGAACTGCGGGGCGATCGCCGACCCCACCGCCGAGCAGTTCATGCTCACCGACGAGCCACCCGCGCTCGACATCATCAAGATGCTCGGCGACCGTCGCCAGGACGCGAACGGCGCGAGCTGATGAGCGGCCGTCGCGCGCGTCGCGCCGCCGACACGGCGACCGTCTACAAGCTGTGCTCGCTGGCGCTGCAGTACCCCGACGACGAGCTGCTCGTCGCGCGCGGGGAGCTCGCGCTGACCGCGGCCGGCCTCGCGCGTTCGCCGGCAGCCGAGGCGCTCGCACGCTTCTGCGACTGGTGGGTCGCGACCCCGGCGCTCGAGCTCGCCCAGCACTACGTCGAGACGTTCGACCTGCACAAGCGATCGTCGCTCTACCTCACCTTCTACGCGCTGGGCGACAAGCGCGAACGGGGCATCGCGCTGCTGCGACTGAAGAAGCTCTACCGCGCCGCTGGCCTGCCGATCGAGGGCCGGGAGCTGCCCGACTACCTCCCGGCGATGCTCGAGTTCGCCTCCTTCGCCCTCCCGGGCCAGGGCGAGCTGGTGTTGCGCGAGCAACGCCCCGCGCTGGAGCTCATACGCCTCAGCCTGCACGAGCAGCACAGCGCATACGCGCACGTGCTCGACGCCGTCTGCATGACCCTGGGTGAGCTCTCGACGCTCGAGCGCACCGGCCTTGGGCGCCTGCTCGCCGAAGGCCCCCCGCAGGAGCTCGTCGGGCTTGAGCCGTTCGCGCCGCCCGAGGTGATGCCGGACACGGGAGCGCGGCGGTGAGCGCCGGGGCGATCCTGCTCTGGATCGTGCTGCCCTACGTGTCGGTGACGATCTTCGTGGCCGGGCACGTGTGGCGCTACCGCCACGACCAGTTCGGCTGGACGTCACGCTCGACGCAGCTCTTGGAGAGCCGGCTGCTGGCCTGGGGCAGCCCGCTGTTTCACTACGGCGCGATCGCCGCGATCGGCGGCCACGTGCTCGGCATCCTGATCCCCCCGAGCGTCACCAGTGCGGTCGGCATCCACGAGCACGCCTACCAGCTGATCGCCGCGATCGCCGGCGGCGTCGCGGGCGTGGCAACCCTCGTCGGCTTCGTGATCCTCGTCTACCGCCGCGCTACCGTGCGACGCGTCGCGGTCACGACCACCTGGCTTGATCTCGCCGCCTACGGGCTGCTGACGATCACGATCGGTCTCGGCGTGTTCGAGACGCTCGCGATCCAGGCGTTCGGCTCGAGCTTCGAGTATCGCGCGACGATCGGCGTCTGGTTTCGCCACCTGATCACCTTCCAGCCCGAGACCCACACCGTCACCGGCGCTCGGCTGATCTTCCAGATCCACGCGATCAGCGCCTGGCCGCTCTACGCGCTATGGCCATTCAGCCGGCTCGTGCACGCCTGGAGCATCCCGTTTCAGTACCTCGGACGCCCCTACATCCTCTACCGGCGGCGCTACTCCACCGCGCGCTGATGCCCAGCCGCCCAGCCGCCGGCGTGGTCAAGCGCATCCTCGACGCGATCCCACCCGCGTCCGGGGCCGTGGTGATGGGCACCGGGATCGTGTCGATCGCGCTGTCGCTTGACGGCCACGAGACGATCTCGCGCGTCCTGCTCGTCCTCGACGCCGTCATATGGGTGGCGCTCACCGTGCTGCTCCCAGCGCGCGCGGCGCGCGACCATGAACGCTTTCGCGCCGACGTGCGCACCCCCGCGGCGCTGACCTCGGTAGCCGGTACCGCGGTGCTAGGAACCCGGCTCACCGTCCTCGGCTGGGATTGGGCCGGCGTCGCGTTGCTCGTGACCGCGCTCCTGCTGTGGGCAGCGCTGCTCGCGCCCGTTCTGGCGCACTGGAGGACGCCCACCGTCGGCGCGTCGCTGGTGCTCACCGTCTCCACCGAATCGCTCGCAGTCCTCGCCGCCACACTGGCGATACGCGACCAGGCTCACTGGCTGCTAGTCGCCGCGATCGCGCCGTTCGGGCTTGGGGTCGCCTTCTACGTGTTCGTGATCTCCCGCTTCGACCTACGTCAGCTCGCCGTCGGCCGCGGCGACCACTGGATCACCGGCGGCGCGCTCGCAATCTCGACGCTCGCGGCCGGACGAATCACGCTCGCCGCCAAGAGCCTTCACCAGCTTGTCGGCGCGACCGGGACGCTGAAGGCCGTCTCCCTCGCCCTGTGGGCGCTCACGATCGCTTGGCTCCCGGCACTGCTGGCCGCCGAGGCGCTGCATCCGCGTCTGAGCTACGACGCGCGGCGCTGGTCGACCGTGTTCCCGGTCGGAATGTACGCCGCCTGCAGCTTCCTCGTCGGCGCCGCCGTCAACGCGCCCGCGATCAGCGACTTCGCGCGCGTCTGGGTATGGGCAGGCGTCGCGGTCTGGCTTGTGGTGTTCGTGGCGATGCTTCGGCGCGGACTCCAGCTCGCCCGCGGTGAGCATCCGCCGCTCAGCGCGGGGCGCATCGAGGAGCTCGCGCCCAGCCGGCGCCGCCCACCCGGCACGTCATAGTCGCTCCTGGCCGACTCCCGCACGCGATATTCAAACGGTGCAGCTCTACACACACTCCGAGCCTGACCCGGTGCTCGACGGTTGCCGTCTCCCACGCGTTGCTCGAGCGTGCCGCGCAACAGGGATCGGCGTCGCTGAGGCTGTGGCGCCCGCGGTGCCCGGCGCTCTCGCTCCGCGGTTTGCAGAGTTGGTCGAGCTGGCGCGCAGCCAGCGTGATTCCCGCCAGGCAGTCGCCCGACGCACGGGCTGTGACCTGGACGCGAATTGCCTGTTGCCTGGGGTGGGCGCAGCCACACCCGCGCCTGGAGGAATCGGGCGCCCGATACAAGCTCGTCGCCAACGCGATCCTCGCTGCGCTGAGAGGTCTGGGCGTTCCCCGCCTCCGTGGCAGCGTGGTGCCCGGTCGCACAGCACGTGCAGGGTCCCAACGGAAAGCTGGCCGGCCTGGCGCAAAGGGTGATCGCCGACGGAGCCTGGTGCGAGGCGCTGATCGTCATCGCATGCCCGCCGGCGCTGCGCTGACCGAGCCAACGCGTCCAC
>CABEDJ010000602.1_pt1 | contig 14470 bp, 15 predicted proteins | sample 3422951 | NCBI WGS metagenome assembly CABEDJ01 (sample SAMEA5534329, study PRJEB31848) | metagenome | biome: tundra; feature: field; material: soil | place: USA | collected 2013-05 | depth 0.15 m | reverse complement strand
TGCGAGGCCAGTGGGCTGGCGTTCAGCGCAGCCCGAGAGGTCGGCACGAACAGCATGCCCAGGCCCAGCCCGACCGGTATCATCGGCACGATCGTCACGAGCCCGTCGAGCGGGATCCCCGGAATGCCCAGGATGAGCAGGCCGACGCCGGCGGCGAGGAATCCCAGCAGCGCCGGGAGTCGCTCGCCGCGCTGGTCGGCCAGCCGGCCGGCGACCGGCGCAGCGGCGCCAACCAGCAGCGCGACCAGGATCAGCGCGCCGGATGCGCCCAGGGCCGAGAATCCCGCCGCTCGCTGCAGATACTGCTCGGCGATGTAGAAGGATCCGATCATGATCGCGAACGTCAGCGCGGCGATCAGCGTGGCCGCCAGTACCACGCGGTTGAGTCCCGGGTGGGCAGCGGAGGCACTGCCGCTGTGCACGACCGCGGGCAGCAGGCGCATGATCGCCACCGCCGCCGCCAGCGCCAGCGGGACCAGAGCCCACCAGTCCGCGCGCCAACCCAGCGTCACGGTCAGCAGGCCGCCGAGCAGCGGTCCGGCGAGATTCGAAACGCCGGCGCTGGCGCCCCAGATCCCCAGCGCGCTTCCGCGCCGCTCGGGCGGAAAGCCGCTAACGGCACCGGCCAGCGCCGCCGGGCTCACCAGTCCCGCGCCGGCGCCCTGGACGACCCGTGTGGCAATCAGCACGCCGAGGCTCGAGGCCACCGCCCCGGCGGCCGCACCGACGGCGAACAGGCCAAGTCCGACCAGCGCCAGGCGGCGAGCCCCAAAGCGGTCCACGAGCTCACCGCCCGGGAGCAACAGCAGCGCGTAGGCCACAAAGTAGGCGCTGAGCACGATCGAGGTCGACGCGCTCGTGACCCCGAGTCCGTGCGCGACGGAGGGCAGCGCGACCGTGATCAGCGTCCCGTCCAGTTGCAGCAACGCCGCCGCGGCCGTGCAGGCGGCCAGCCGAGTCCACGCCGACCGCGGTACCGGCGGGCGCTTGGCGGCGTCCTGGGTCGCGGCCGTGGTGAGCGTCACGTCAGACACTGGGCTTCAGTATCGCGTTCCTTGACCCCAGGCCCGCGTCGCCCGTCACCGCGCTGACCGATTCCGCGGCTCTCGGCGCGCTCTGGGAGCGTCGCGGGCGCCGGGAGTTCATGCCTGATCGTCGGCGATGTAGTGGCGCCCGCCTGAGGCATCCTCCCAGACGCGCATCACCGCGTTGGTGCGGGGATCGCGGAAGCGCTCGCTGGTCGGCTGCCAGTCGGCGGCCGGGGCGTCGGCGTCGCCGTGGCCACGCCTCCAGCGGGGCCGCCGCGGGGGCGGCTCACCGGGCAGTGGCGGCAGGTCGGCCATCACCGCGATCGCCTGCTCACGGGTCTGGGCCATGGCGATCGCGGCGACGCGCCGCTCCAGCTCTTCGATCGTCAGCCGGTCGGCGGCGGCGTGGCGTTTGAGCTGCTCATAGAACAGCTCGCGGTCCGGGTCACCGAGCCGCATCCGCCGGGCGCTCAGCTGATGCGGTCAACCTTGACTGCGGTTCCGTAAGCCACGATCTCGGTGAACTGCTGTCCGATCTCCGAAGAGTCAAAGCGGACGGCGACGATCGCGTCCGCGTCGAGCAGGCGGGCGTTGTCGACCATACGGTCGATCGCGTGCCGCCGCGAATCCTCCAGCAGTTGCGTGTACTCCGAGATCTCCCCGCGGCGCAGCGCCTTGAACGACGCGGTCAGGCCACCGGTGAAGCCCATGCTCCTGACGACCAGGCCGTAGCACACGCCCAGGTTCTCGGTGATCCGCAACCCGGGCAGCTCCAGCGCTGTGGTCATCGGCAGGCCGGCCGACTGAGGCTCCGCTGACATCACAGGGGAACTTATCAACGCGGGGGCAAGGGCATGCGGGTACCTTTGTGGCGCTGATGAGATCTCGTATCCGAGCGATATGGCTGATCCTCCTAACCTGCTCGCTGCTACTCGCCGCTTGCGGCTCAGGCGGCCCGGCGACCAGCAGCTCCAGCAGCACCGCCAGCAGCTCCAGCAGCACCGCGCCGCCGGGCTCCACCACGCCGACCGGCACGACATCAGGTCAGCCATCGATCGGATTTGAGGGGGTGCCGATCGAGCCCGGCCCCGCCCTGGCTCCCGCCGGCACCACCGGGACCGCCAACGTCGACGGGATCCAGTGCGGCGCGACCGAGCAGCTCGCCTACCACATCCATGCCCACCTGGCCGTGTTCGTCAACGGCAAGCAGTACGCGATCCCCGGGGGCATCGGGATTCCCGGCTCGGTCGAGTATCAGACCCCCCGCGGCCCGGTCGCCGCCGGCGGCAAGTGCATCTACTGGCTGCACACCCACGCTCCCGACGGGATCATCCACGTCGAGTCCCCGACGCGGCGGATCTACACCCTGGGCAACTTCTTCGACGAATGGCACCAGCCGCTCGGCCCGACCAAAGTGGGGACGGCGAAGGGCAAGATCGCCGCCTTCATGAACGGCAAGCTGTGGTCCAAGAGCGTCCGGGACATCCCGCTCATCCCCCATGCCGACATCCAGCTCGAGATCGGCTCGCCCGCTCCCCCGCCGCAGACGGTTGACTGGGCCCAGACCCAGCTCTAGTGCACTAAGGGTTCCCGGTGGGCCGCCTCCGGCGGCGGCGGCGGCCGACCTCGATCCCGACGCCGACCAGCACCAGCGCTCCGAGCCCGACCGCGGTGACCACGCCGAGATCGTTGACGAAGTCGACCACGGTTGGCCCGACGAAGTAGGAGCCCAACCCGATGCCGCCCGCCCACAGCACGGCCGAGAGCGCATTGGTGATCAGGTACACGGTCGGGCGCACGCGGTGAATGCCGGCGATCCAGGCCGGCGTCAGGATGATCGCGGTCACGGGATATCGCTTGAACACCTCCTCTCCCCGCTGCACTGCCCTGAGCCGCAGCCCACGCAGTGGGCCGGGCGCGATCAGAAATGCCCGACCCGCCTTCAGGCCCAGCAGCCAGCCGGCGATTCCCCCGGCGGTGGCTGCCGCCCAGGAGACCAGCAGCACCGAGGCGAGGTCGAGCTTGTGCTGGGCGGCGAGCACGCCTGCGGCAATCAGGATCGGCTCGCCCGGCCCCGGCAAGCCGAACCAGCTCGCCGCCGAGGCCGCCGCCAGCCCGACGTAGTCGATCGGGGGGCCGTGAAAGTGGTGATGGAACTGGAGATGAAGATGAAACAGGCCGGCAACCACCGACGTCGCGAGCGCCATCAGCGCGCCGATCTCAGCTCGATCATCGTTGCGATCGTCGCACACGGCGAGGCTGACACCGTCACTTGCCGGCTCACCCCTCGTCCCCCGGTCACCGCCGCCTGGATAAGCCGAGGTCGCGATCCTTGGCCGCGTGGCCAATGCCGGGAACCGGTGCGCTAAGCAGGATGCCAACGGCATGGCTATCGGCATCATCGTCTCCTACGACGGCACCGCCAACGACGACGACGCGCTCGCCCTGGCGCGGATGTTCGCCGGGGCCGGCGCGAGCCTGGCGCTGGCCTACGTCCGCCACTCCCGCGAGTACGACCCCCGGCGGGAGGAGATCGGCCAGCACGACGCGCAGCGCAGATTGCGGCAGGGCGCCATCTGGCTGGGCGACGAGACGCTGGGCCAACACGTCGTGGTCAGTCCTTCCACCGGCGAGGGCCTCGCCCGGCTCGCCAACGCCGAGGGGGCCTCGCTGATCGTGTTCGGCTCCGACTACCGGACCGCACCCGGCCGGGTGGAGCCGGGGGCCGCCGCCCAGGGCCTGCTGGAGGGCGGGACTGTCGCCGTCGCCGTGGCACAGGCCGGGCTGCGGACGCATCCCGAGGGCGGCATCGGCTCGATTTCGGTCTCCGGACCCGATACCGACGACGACGCCGATCAGACGGCGTCAGCGCTGGCCGCTGCGACCGGGGCGACGATCGCCCCGCCCGGTGACCGCAGTGCTGACCTGATCGTGGTCGGCTCGCAGCCGACGTCACCTCCCGGGCGAATCGCGCTGAGCGGCACGACGCGCTCGCAGCTGGACTCCGCGCACAGCTCGGCGCTGGTCGTGCCGTACTCCACGCCGGTCATCTTCTGACCCCGCCCAGCGGTTCGCCGGGCGACCTGGCGGCGTTTGACGGAGATAGCAGGATCGGTTTATCCCTATGTCCAGGAGACCTATCCGTTTGCTGGACTCAAGGCCATGGGGCGACCGCCAAAGCGCCGACAAACTTGCCCAAGTGGCAATGGGCCACCAGGCCCGAGCCGGCGCGCATGCGCGGGCGTAAGTTCGTTTTCAGCCCCCAAGGACAAGGAGATCCAACTACATGTGGCTGCCATATCCATCGTGGCTGAGCCCCGGAGACAACGCCTGGCAGCTGACGGCGGCAACGCTCGTCGGTCTGATGAGCGTGCCCGGCCTGGTCGTGCTCTACGGCGGGGTAATGCAGAAGCGCTGGTCGATCAACAGCATGATGTTGACCTTCGTGGCGTTTGCCGTGGTGCTCGTGGTATGGGTGCTGTGGGCCTTCAAAATGGGATTTGGCTCGCCATTTCACGGGATTTCCCATTCGGGCTTCTTCGGCAACTTCATCGGTAAGCCCGGCAGCGTGCTCAGCCATAGCGGCGAACAGGGGCAGGCGACGATCCCGCTTGTCACGACCGGTCCGAGCTTCCGCTTCCCACAGGCTTCGCTCGTCTACTTCCAGTTCGTGTTCGCTGGGATCACGCCGATCCTGATGCTCGGGTCGGTGCTTGGGCGGATCAACCTCAAGGCGTGGATTCCGTTCGTTGCTTTGTGGATCACCTTCGTCTACACGGTCAACGCGTTCCTGATCTGGGGCGGCGGCTTCTTCGCCCAGAAGGGTGCGGTCGACTTCTCGGGTGGTTACGTCATCCACCTGGCGGCCGGCGTATCCGGCTTCGTGGCCGCGGCGGTGATCGGGCCCAGGCTGCAACGAGACCGCGAGATCGACGCCCCCAACAACGTTCTGATGGTGGCCGTCGGAGCCGGTCTACTGTGGCTGGGCTGGAACGGGTTCAACGGCGGCGATCCGTACTTCGCCGGCGCCTCGGCCTCGGCTGCGGTCCTGAACACGAACCTGTGCACCGCGGTCGCGTTCCTGGTCTGGGTCGCCTGGGATTACATGACCGGGCGCAAGCCGGGCCTGATCTCCGGTGTCAACGGCATGATCACCGGCCTGGTGTGCATCACCCCGGCCGCCGGTTACGTCAACGGCTACGGGGCGATCGCGATGGGCGTGATCGGGTCGACACTGGTCTACTTCGCGCTGAACTACCTCAGTCGCGTGCGGCCCTTCCGTAACGTGGACGACACGCTCGGCGTGATCTACACGCACGGGATGGCCGGATTCGCCGGTGGTCTGCTGACCGGCGTGTTCGCTGACCCCAACGAGACCGTCTACATCGGACAGGGCAAGACGGCCAGCATCTCGGCCACGGGCGTGGTTCACGGCAACTGGACGCTGCTCAAATGGCAGTTCCTGGCGGGCCTCTGGGTGATCTGCTTCTCCGCGATCATGACGTTCATCCTGCTAAAGATCGTGGGGCTGTTTGTTCCCCTCCGGATGTCCGAGGAGAACATGGAGATCGGCGATACGGCCGAGCACGGTCACGAGGTGTATCCGTCCGATGTGCCATCGCTCGGGTTCCCCAACGGGATTCCGGGCCTGGCCCCACCCGGCGCGGGACAGACGGCGACGCCAACGACCGCATGAGTCGCGGATCGGTGGCTCACGCCTTAGTGCGCGGCGAAGATGCAGCAGCGCGCGAAGGCGCTTGAGAGCAACCAACAGCCGGTGCAGGATCGGGGGGCGGAGCTCTCCGCCCCCCGATCCACACCGCTGACGCTCGTATCCGGCGCGGTCGCCGGTGACGACCTGCTCAGCGTCGCCGCCGCCGCCTCGGATGCGCTCGGCCTGCCCGTCGTGATCGCGATCCCGACGCTCGCCGAGCCGGTCGTCGCGGCCCCCGGCTCGCTGGCGCCAGACACGGCACGCGCCGTGGTGGCGCATGCCCAGGAGGTGATCGCCGGCGATCCGCCGGCGCCCCCGCCGATGATCGCCGAGGCCGTCGCGGTCCGGATCGGCGAGCAGGTCGTGGGGATCGTAGCGGCGCTGGCGGCCGCCGAGGGAGACCGCCAGGTCCCGGAACGGCGGGCCTGGCTGGAGGCCGCGGCGGCCGCGGCCACATTCACGTCGCTGATCGCCGACAACCAGGCGGGCGGCCCCGACGCCTCCCCCATCGCCCTACTGCAAGAGCTGTACGCCGGTGCACCGGCCAACTGGACGGTCTTCCTTGCCCACACGCGCCGGCTGGGCCGTGACCTGAGGGGCGGAGCGATCGCGGTCTTTGCCCGGTCCCGTCCGAGATCCAGCGCGCCCAAACAGGCAGAGCTGAACGCCGATGAGCGGGCTCTGCTCGCCGATCTGGGCGATGGCCGGGTGGCCGGGCTGATCCCGGGCTATGGTCCGTCCGGCGCCCAGGACATCGCGGAATCGGTCGCCGAGCGCCTGGCGCAGAGCGGGATGACGGTCGCGCTGTCGGCCCTGCGCCGTGACCCGGAGTTGCTGCACGAGGCGCTGCGCGAAGCCGAGCTGCTGGTAGAGCTCGCCGCCTCGACCGACGCCCCACTCGTCGGTCAGGAGGAGACCTACCGGCTGCTGATCGGCGTGCTGCTCAGGGATCCAGACGAGCTCGCGCGGCTGCGAGCGAGGACCATCTCACCGCTGGCGGAGTACGACGCCAAGCACGACACCGATCTGCTCGCCACGCTGCAGGCGTTCCTGGCCCATCACGGCTCCACCACCGAGACGGCCGAGGCGATGCGACTGCACCGGCACACGGTGGGCTACCGGCTCGCCCGCGTGCACGAGGTCTCAGGCCTGTCGCCATATGAATCCGACGGACGTGAGCGGCTCAGCCTGGGCCTCAAGGCCGCGCAGATCCTTCAAGCCGAGAAGCGCCGCGCGCGGAGGTGACGTGGACGCGGCCGGCGCCGTGGCGAGCAGGCCCAATCCGATCCGCCTCAGCCCAGGACCAGTTCGGCGGCACTCCTCAGCGTTGCCGCGTCTCCGCCGATCAGGAGCGTGGTCACGATCGAATCGCGCCACCCCTCCAGGTCGTGGGCGATCTTCTCCCGGGGTCCGATCAGCGTCAGCTGCTCCAGCAGCTTGGTGGGCACCGCGGCCGCCGCCTCGTCCTTATGTCCGGCGAGGTAGAGCTCCTGGATCTTGGTGACCTCGGCCTCGTAGCCCATCCGGATCGCCACGTTGGCGTGGAAGTTGGCATTCCTGGCGCCCATACCGCCGAAGTACAGGGCGTACATGGGTCGCAACACGTCGGCCGTGCGCTCGATGTCGTCGGTGACAATCAGCGGCACGGTGGCCGCGACCTCGAAGTCCTGGCTGGTATGTCGGGCGCCAGGCCGCGCGAACCCCTCCTCGAGCGCGCGGCGGTAGAAGCCGTCGTGGTTGGGTGAGTAGAACAGCGCCAGCCAGCCATCGCACAGCTCGCCCGCGAGCGCGACATTCTTGGGCCCTTCGGCCGCCAGGAAGATCGGGATCTCCTCACGCAGCGGCCGAATACTGGCTCTCAGCGGTTTGCCAAGTCCCGTCCCCTCAGGCAGCGGCAGCGGGTAATGCGGCCCCGGGCCGGTCACCGGTCCCTGGCGCGCCCAGATCTGCCTCAGCAGCCCGACGTACTCACGCATGCGCGCCAGGGGCTTGGCGAACGGCTGTCCGTACCACCCCTCCACCACCTGTGGCCCTGACACACCGAGGCCGAGGATCAGCCTGCCGCCAGAGAGGTGATCGAGGGTCATCGCCGCCATCGCGGTCGCGGCGGGCGTGCGCGCCGAGATCTGCACGATCGCGGTGCCGAGCTTCAGCCGCTCGGTCGCGGCCCCCCACCAGGCCAGCGGCATCAGCGCATCGGACCCGTAGGCCTCGGCGGTCCACAGCGAGTCAAAGCCCAGACGCTCGGCCTCCAGCACCGTCGCCTGCGCGCCGGGCGGCGGTCCGCCGGCCCAGTAGCCGACGTTGAGTCCCAGTCGCAGTTCGCGCGTCACTCGCCGTCAACCCTATCCGCTCCCATCCCGCTCGCAGCGCGGGCTACCGGCGGGCGCCGGGGCCGGCGCCGCGCAGGCGGGCGAGCACCCGGTGCAGCCGGCTCGGAGGCCGTGGGAGCGTACGCTGCCATTCGTCCTTGGTCGGCAGCCGGCCCGCCCGGCGCGCCTTCAGGACACAGCCGGTGTGTGCGTGCCGGCGCCGTTCAAGTTGCCCCTCCGGCGCGATCAGCATGTGCTCGCTGAACGCGGGAAGTAGTTCTCCGCACAGCGGGCAGCGATAGGTCGCCGGCTTGCGGTTCTGCGCGCGCCGGAGATACCACCACCGGGCCGAGTCGAGTTGACTCACCGGCTCAGCATGTCACCGCGGGCGCCATCGTCGCGCTATCGTCGCCGAAGTGGATCATCGCGACGAGCGGATCATCCTTGAGACCGACCGCCACCGCATCAAGGGCCTGCTGCGTCTCCCCCGGGACGGCTATCGCAGCCGTCTGACCGATTACCTGAACGCCCCGGAGCGCACGTTTCTCGCCCTCACCGACGTCGAGCTGACCAGCCTTGACGGATCTTCCTCGGTCGAGCACCAGGACTACATCGCTCTGTCGCTGAGACACATCGTGCTCGCGATGCCCGCTGACGGCGCCGAAGTCGACTGACGCTCACAGGCCGGACCGGCGCCCTCAGCCGGGCTGACGCCGTCATCGCAACCAACCCCCTCAGCCCGGGTGGCGCGCTCACCCCCTGGCCGCACGCGCCGCCAGGAGCTATTCTTCAGTACGTGGCTACGCATCCCGCAGACGACCTGGATGACCTGAGCCGCAGCGACAAGCTGCGCGCCTCGCCGCGCATGTTCGACTCGGATCTGCTCGACAAGCTCTCACGGGTGCATCCGAGCGTCCCGCCGATCCTGTTCGTCCCGGTGATCACCGTGCTGCTGGTGGAGGGGTTCGCCCGCGGGTCCAGCTGGGCCACGCCGGCCTGGCTGCTCGGCGGCTACCTGTTCTGGACGCTGACCGAGTACTGGCTACACCGGATCGTGTTCCATTTCGAGCCCGCGCAGGGCATCGGCGCGCGGCTGCACTGGATCATCCACGGCGTCCACCACGACCACCCCAACGATCCGATGCGGCTCGTCATGCCGCCCTCGGTCAGCATCCCGCTGGCGGCGATCTTCGTTTACGGCTTCTACCTGGTGCTGGGCACGCCGGCATTCCTCCCGTTCGGCGCCGCGTTCCTCGCGGGCTATCTGACCTACGACATGCTGCACTACCACGTGCACCATCACCGTCCCAGGACTGCGCTGGGACGCAAGCTGCGGGAGCTGCACATGCGCCATCACTTCCAGAACCACGATCGCGGCTACGGCGTCAGCGCTCCGTTCTGGGATCACGTCTTCGGGACCGCGCCGACAAAGCGCTGAGCGGGCGCGAGCTCGCTCACGGCGATCCGTCTGCGCCCGTCCGCATAGAGGTCGGACTTCGAGACGACCAGCGATTGCAGCGCTTTGGCCACGGCCGCGTGCTAACGTGATCACCAAAGTGGAGGCTTCCTCCGTTTCAGCGTAGCGCCGCCTCCCCTCGTGGCCGCAAATTCAAGGAGCAGCACAGATGCCAAGCACACACAAGGTCTGGTTCATCACCGGGACATCTAAGGGCTTTGGCCGCGTATGGGCGAGCGCCGCCCTAGAGCGCGGCGATCGAGTCGCGGCCACCGCGCGCAACACGGACACGCTGACCGACCTGGTGGAGCGCCACGGCGACGCGATCCTGCCGATAGAGCTCGACGTGACCGACAAGCCGGGCGTCGACGCCGCCGTCGACCGGGCCGAGGCGCATTTCGGCCAGCTCGACGTCGTGATCAACAACGCCGGCTACGGACTGTTCGGGACGATCGAGGAGGTGACCGAGGAGCAGGCCCGCCGGCAGATCGAGACCAATCTGTTCGGCGCCCTGTGGGTGACCAAGGCGGCGCTCCCGCACCTGCGTGAGCAGGGTTCGGGCCACATCATCCAGGTGTCCTCGATCGGTGGGGTGCACGCGTTTCCGGGCATCGGCATGTACCACGCCTCGAAATGGGGCCTGGAGGCGTTCAGCCAGTCGCTGGCCGGCGAGGTAGGTGATTTCGGCATCAAGGTCACGATCATCGAGCCGGGCGGCTACGCGACGGATTGGGGCGGCCAGTCGGCGGTGCAGGCCGAGCAGCTGTCGGTCTATGACGGCGTCCGCGCGGCACGCCAGGAGAGATTCCGTACCGTAAGCAGCCCCGGCGACCCCGAGGCGACCGGCGCCGCGATCCTGGAGATCGTGGACGCCGAGCAGCCGCCGCTGCGGGTCTTCTTCGGATCTGCCCCGATCACCATGATCCGGCCCGAGTACGAACAGCGGATCGCCACGTGGGAGAAGTGGAATGACCTCTCCCAGCGCGCCCAGGGCGGCCGCTAGCGCGCGATGCAGAATGTTCAAACACCCATCAGCACGCCGTTCGGCTTTGACTCCACCGCGGCCGAGGTGGCCGCGGGCATCGACCTGAATGGCAAGCGCGCGATCGTGACCGGGGCCTCCTCGGGCATCGGAATCGAGACCGCGCGGGCGCTGGCGGGCGCGGGCGCGGAGGTCACGCTCGCCGTCCGCAACCCGGACGCGGGCGCCCAGACGGTCGTCGATATCACGGCGACCACGGGCAACGACCGGCTCCACGTAGAGCGGCTCGATCTCGCCGACAGGGACTCGATCAAGGCGTTCGTCGCCGGCTGGCACGGCCAGCTTGACCTACTGGTCAACAACGCGGGCGTGATGGCCCTCCCCGAGCTGCAGCTCAGCCCGGAAGGCTGGGAGATGCAGTTCGCCACCAATCACCTCGGCCACTTCGCGCTGGCCGTCGGCCTGCACGACGCGCTGGCGGCCGCCGGCACGGCGCGGATCGTTTCGGTCAGCTCAAGCGCACACCTGGGCTCACCGGTGGTGTTCGACGACCTCCATTTCGCGTTCCGCGAATACGAGCCGTTCTCGGCCTACGGACAATCGAAGACAGCCAACGTGCTGTTCGCGGTCGAGGTGACGCGGCGCTGGGGGAAGGAGGGCATCACGGCCAACTCGCTGATGCCGGGCGCGATCGCCACCAACCTGCAACGACACTTGGATCCGGAGTACATGGAGCGGGCGAGGGCACGGGCCGGCGCGCGGCTGAAGCTCAAGACCCCCGAGCAGGGCGCCGCGACCTCGGTTCTGCTGGCGACCTCGCCACTGCTGGAGGGGATCGGCGGCCGCTACTTCGAGAACTGCAACGAAGCGGCCGTGATCAGGCACCGCAGCGAGGGCGGCGGGATCGGCGGAGTGGCCGGCTACGCGGTCGATCCCGACAACGCGCAGCGACTCTGGGAGACGTCCGAGCGGCTGCTCGCCTGACGAACTTCACGGGCCCGCCCCCCGGGCGGTACTGACGGAGAGGGCGGGATTCGAACCCGCGAAGGAGTGTGACCCCCTTACTCGCTTAGCAGGCGAGTGCCTTCAGCCACTCGGCCACCTCTCCAAGGGCTGCGCCGCAGTGTAAACGAGGGCTCCGGCGCGGCGGCGCCCAAGCGCCCCGGTTTCGAATCAACGGGATCACGACGCGCCGATGCCCAGCGCGCCTGGATAGCATCGACGCAATCGCGCCCCGGAGGGGTGGCAGAGTGGTCGAATGCGCTGGTCTTGAAAACCAGAGTCCGTTCACGCGGACCGCGGGTTCGAATCCCGCCCCCTCCGTCGATCGTTCGCCGATCATGCGCCGGGCGTGACCGTGGGTGCCGCGTCGTCGTCGTCCGGGTCTGGGATGGGGTGGCGCGAGATCATCCGCCGGGCCTGGGCTCGGTACGCGCATGACCGACCTGACGAACCGAATCGGGGCCGGACGTAGATATGAGGCGCCGACGGGTTACGATGCAGCTTGATGGCTGCTGTCTCGACTCCGTCGGCGCCCCCCCAGAGCCAGTCCGCGCACGCGATCGAGCGCCCCGACTTCGACATCGTGCCCCGCAGCGGCCTAGCGATCTCCGGGGTCGCGATGGTGCTGCTGGTGGTCGCGATCGCCGCCAACAAGCTCTGGCCACTGGAGTTCCTTCACGTCGCGTCGGGCGCGGCCTGGACGATCATCGACCTGTTCCTCGGGCTCGTGCTGGGGCCGATCATGGGCTCGATGTCGATTCCGGCGCGGATCGAGTTCACGACCCGGCTGATGCCCAAGATGGTCCTGATCATGCCAACCGTGGTGACGCTGACCCTCGCCGCAGGCTGGCAGCTGGCGACCAAGCTCGGGACCGTTTCCACCGCCTACCCGCAACACGGCTGGATCGTCGCCAGCTTCATCGTCGTCGGGGTGATGGCGGTGATCGCCCTCGGCCTGCTGGAGCCGGCCAACATCGCGGTCCTGGTCGAGCTCAAGAAGCGACAACCCGACCCCCACGTGATCGAGCGCCTGATGAAGCGCTTCATCTACTCCGCGGGAGTACTGGGAGCAATGCAGATCGCCACGCTCGTGATCATGACGAAGCTCGCGTCCTCGTGATCGAGCGGCGCTTCCCGCCCTTCACCCAGATCGGGATGGCCTCGCTGGCGCTGATCGTGGCGGGTGGCATCTACCTCTCCTCACATCTGCCCCAGCACGTGCCGTTGGGGCCCGCGGTGGCGCTGCTGGCCGCCTCCGTCGTGCTGCTGGCCGGCAATCTGCTGTCGCTCACCCGCGTCCAGGGCTTCGCGTGGGACCGCTTCCTGCAGGTCGCCAAGTGGGCGCTGCTCGCCTACCTGGTCACCGCTGGGATGATCGAGTACGCCTTCGTTCAAGACCATCTCGGCGGAGGTCCGCTGGTAGTGCTCACGCTCTCACTGGTCGTCTACGCGCTGCAGGTCCCGACGTTGATCGGGTTCACGGTCGCGCGCTACGACCAGCCCCAGGAAGCGATCAGCACCGACTCCATCACCTGAACGCCGACGGCGCAGGACGTTCGCCGGCGCTTGGATGAATCTGCTGTGCGCGGTCGGCGCCTGCGGCCCTGCCCCGCGCGGTCGGACCGCCACGGCTAGAATCGGCCGCCAGGCGCCCGTAGCTCAGCTGGATAGAGCGTCGGTCTACGGAACCGAAGGTCAGAGGTTCGAATCCTCTCGGGCGCGTTAAGACAACTCCCTGCTAATCGTCACCTTTGGACGGCAACAGGAAGCTCAGTGAGAAGTAGCCAAGGTACCAATGGGGTACCAAACTTCGGGATCGACGGGTGTCCGGGCGTTCGTCCCCCGGTCGCGTCAGTCGGCGAAAGCGAGGCCCCCTCTACGCCGGCAGAATCGGCGAAATCCCTACGCAAACGCCCGCTTTTCCATCTCGCCGGCCGAGCCCCGCTTCCGGCGAGGAAGACGCCGAGCCGCGTGATCGCGTTGTCGCCAATGCAGTCGCGGGCCGTCCGGCGGGTCGGGGACGAATGCGATCGTCTGCAGAGGCGCGCTATCCGCGCAACGAGGGCGGGCGCGAGCAGAGGCCGGATGCCCGAGACACCGCGAGAGCAGGTCTCTGCGCTGCCGGCTGTCGGGACTGGGCGTCACTCAGGCCGGTGCTTCATTGGATCGCCGTCTCACTCTCCAACGTCAAGCGAACCACCGCCGGGCTCCCATTGCGACGGCAGGAGCGGCAGCGCCGACGCAACCCGGCGTCGGTGCTGGTCCTCGTCAAGGAACAGTTGCGGCGACTCCTCGTCCTCTGTGTTACGTCTCGTCGCGAGGCGACAGCCCTTCCGGGGCATCACAACCGACTAACGCCACGGCCTTGCCGGAGCGATCCCGACCGGTCGTCGGTCTGCCCCCACCCGGGACCGGCAGTACCGGGCGGCTCGCCCCTCTACGGCTTCAAGTGCGCTTCGAAGAACGCCAGGATGCGTCGCCGTGCATCGCGCGCGCATTCCTCGTGGTAGCCCGATCCTGGCGAGAGTATTCCGAAGACAGGCTCCAAGACAGCGAACGGGAGCGGCGTCTTGTCTCCAGCTCCTTCATGGTCGTTGAGAAAGGAGTGCCCGGCCTCCGGGTACTCCTTGACATCGTGCTCGACCCCCACGGCCGTCAATGCCCGGTCGAGGCGATCAGCGGCCCCCCGCAGTGCACGATCCTTGCCGCCGTAGCTTCCCACGATCGGGCAAGCCCCTCTCAGGAAGCTGGCCGTGTAGGCATCCTTCGGAGCGGTGCCGTAGTTAACGCTCGACACCGTAAACCCGCGATCGGCTGCGAGCAGCAAAGCGAACCCCCCTCCCATGCAGTAGCCGATCACACCGATCCTGCCCGTGCAGTCCTCCCGGGCCCCCAGCCAGACGCGTGCCGCCTCGATCTCGTCGAACGACCTTCCCCGTCCGGCGCGCACGTCGCGCATGACCGAGATCATGCAGG
>CABEDJ010000563.1_pt1 | contig 15302 bp, 19 predicted proteins | sample 3422951 | NCBI WGS metagenome assembly CABEDJ01 (sample SAMEA5534329, study PRJEB31848) | metagenome | biome: tundra; feature: field; material: soil | place: USA | collected 2013-05 | depth 0.15 m | reverse complement strand
ACCCGCGGATGCTTGATGCCGAGCAGATCTCGGACGGGCCGATCGGGCGGGGCACCCGGTTTCGGGCGAAGCTCAAGACGATGGTCCGGCCGATGCCGATCACGGTCGAGTTCACCGGTTTCAAGCGACCGCGAAGACTGGCGTCAACGACGCGTTCCTCGATGATGGAGACAGTCGGCGCCCTAACCTTCGAGCCCGTGTCGGAGGGCACTCGGATGCGGTGGTCGTGGGAGGTGCGGCCTCGCGGTGCCCTCAGGCTCATGACTCCGATCGTGGGGCCGCTAGGCCGTCGGCAGGAGCAGAACATCTGGGCGAACCTCAAGCGCTTGCTCGAGTCGGAGATCCGGAACCGTGACTGAGCGTGTTCCTGCGGCGCACGGCAGCAATCCGGCGACCGCCGCGCCGTCGTACGCGCGATGAGCGAGCTGAAGATCACCACCGCGAGGGCGGCACCGGGACGCTGGCCGTTAGCAACGCGGTCTCGGTGCCCGTGCCCGCCGTGCCGATGGCTCCCCCCGCCACCGGCAAACTGACTCACCATGCGCTCGGACGCGCGAAGCTAGGGATGACCCGCGCGCAGGCACACGCGGCCTACCGTCTGAGCTCGAACCGCGGTAAGCGCTACGAGGAGTTCTTCAGCCTGACCCCGATCGGTGTGCGCGTCGGCTACGCATCCAACGCGCTGCTCAACACTCTCCCGTCCCGCGAGCGCCCGAGCGTGCAGGGAACCGTCGTGCTGGCGCTCACCGCGAACCCCTACTACGCGCTCTCGGGCATTCGACACGGAGCCAGCCTCGCCACGGCCCAGCAGACGCTCGGCAAAGGCCATCTGTTCCAGGTCGGTCTGAACCGCTGATATCTCAAGTCCTACGGCTCCTGGACCGCGGGGCTCAAGGTTCGACAGGGGATCATCCAAGAGGTCGGGATCGCCAACCCCGAGCTCACCCAGAGCCGCACGGCCCAGCGTACCTTCATCACCAGCTTCTCATAGCCGCCAGCACCTCCGAGACCTCCTCTTACCATATGGCGGGTATTCGGCCTCCGCTAGTGGCCGCCCCGCAATGCGCGGGACGCAGGGACGCTCGTCACGCCCGTCGCGAGGGTGCCGATCGACGCCGGCGGGGTCTGCATCTCAGCGCGTCAACGATCGGCCGGCTTGCGCTTTTGATTGATCCCGGGCTGGCGGCTGCCTTCCGCATTCGCGTGATGGAAGCAGCGGATGCCTTGCTGGCGATCGCCGTTGGCGGACGACGCCCGGTGGCCACCCCAGGCCGTCTCAATGCTCGGTAACTACCTTTGCGGAGAAGCCTGGCCGGCTACCCCTCCGTTTTGGCTTGCTCGGCCGCGGGTTGGGCGGGGGTTGCGCCTTTCCCGGTGCTGGGGAGGCGGTAGCCACGGTCGGCCTTGACGGCCGCGCCGCTGTTCGCGAGCCTCGAGAGCGTCGTGCTGACGGTCGGACGGGCCAGGCCCGTCGCCTTCGCGACATCGGCCGCCGTCAGCGCCCCGTCGCGCGAGAGCGCCGCGAGCACCTTCGCCCGGGTCTCACCCGGCGCCGTTCGGGTCGACGTCGCCGACCCGTTCGCGCTGCTCGCAGCCCGGGTGCGTGTCCGCGCCGGGGTCGGCTTCGTCGAGGTGGCCTTCCGGACCGGCCGCTTGGCGGCTGGCTTGGACTTCGCCGGCTTGGGCTTGGAGGCTGGGCGCTCGCGGGGGTCAAGCGCGGCGAGTGCGTGACGTAACTTCTCGACCTCGGCGAGCAGCTGGTCAAGGCGCTCCTGGATGTTGTGGCGAATGCGATCGATCAACTTGGTCAGGCTCCTCGTGTTGGTTGGCCGGCGCCGAGACGGCACCCAGTGAGCATGCTGTCAGACCTCGGCGTCCGCAGAGGGCGGGGGTTCTAGCTCGACGGTCGATCGATCATCCTGGAGGACGTGTTCCCGGAGAGGGTCACCGGCGAGTCGAAACACATCGCCAGCCGCCAGCTCGCGGCTCCGGCGCTCCCGGCCCGGGCATTCGAGTGGACCCCCGCTGCGACGACGCCGGCGGCGGTGATCGCTTCGCACCACATAGCAGCCATCTCCTTGGGACAACCGACGTGGCCGCTATGCGCTCGTAGCAGAAGCGGACCGCCGGTCAGATCGGACGCCTCCTCGTCGCCCGAGGGTACTCTGCGGCCGCTCGGATTGGACGAGCGGGTCTGGCACCTGGATGCCCAACGGGACCAGTCGGCGTTGCGGTCAAGTCGGGCCTCAAGCGCCAATTTGTCCCCGTTTGCAGGCTGCTGGCACTAGGGTAGGTCGGTCTACGGCGACGGCAAGCTGGCTCAAAGCCGTTCCGCTCCGTCGTCGACGGCCAAAGTTCCAATCGATCGAAGGAGGTCTCATGCGGAGGGCATTAGTCGGAGCAGTCGGAATGATCGGGCTGGTGATCGTGACCGGATTCTCGGCCTACGCGGTCGCGGCACCGAAAGGGCCGACGAAGCGCGCCTTTAGACAGACCGACTTGGGGGCGCAAATCAGTACAAAGGGCAACTCGTTCGTTTCGGTCTATAAGGTCGTCAGCTCTCTGGACGGCACCGGGGCGTCGATCCAGGACGGCTCGGTCACAGGCACGGCCTTCCCGCTCAGCGGGACCGATACCACCACGACCTACTTCGCAAACGGTGTTGGAAAATCAAAGGATAAATACAAACTGGGCGCGCTGAACGCGAAAGGCATCAGCACGATCACCGGAAGCGGGAAATGCGTAGGCGGAACCGGCGTGCACAAGAAGGAGAAGTGCACGTACACCTTCACAGGCACCTATAACACGAAGACGACCGTCGCCAACGTCAAGGTCACCGGCACCAACACGCGCTGACCGACTGAACCCGCTGGGCAAACCTGGGCACGACGATCCGGATCGGGGACACCGACTCGGATCGTCTCCCGGTCCCGCGAGCTGGTTGACGGTAGCGGCGGGCAAAGATAGATACGGCTCGCCAATGGGACAGCGTGGCCGTCGAGCTGCCTAGCGCTCAGGAGGAAAACATCAGGCGCCTGACCTAGAGCTTGACGCGCTGTCCCTTTCCGCCGGTAGCAGCCACGCCGGCCGGCCCGGTGCGATGGCCGCTTGTGGTGCGGAGCGAGCGCCTCGCGGCGATCGTCGGCGCCGGCCCCGGCGTCGTCGGTTCGCACCAAGAGCAACGATGTGGTCGACCGGCTGTCCGTCGGAGCGCTTGGCTGACTCCTCCTTCCCTCGGCGAATGCGGAAGAGTCGCCCATCACTGTCGGTCGTGAGCAGGAGGACCACCCTGACCGTCTGTTTCCCGCCGCTCCTGCTTTATCGCCAACCCGCGCATCTCCATGCCCGTCGGCGAGCGACCCCCAATGCGCGGGAAGCCGGGACGCTCACTTCCGCCCGTCGCGAGCTTGCCGATCGAGCCCGGCGCAGCCCGCCTCGCCCAGTCCTTTAGCGTGGGACGAGCTCGGTGAGCGTTCTCTCGTCGGTGATGACCCAGAGGCTGCCGTCGCCGACGGCGATCGCCGCGCTGAAGTCGGTCGTGCCGTTCACGGGAATCGGGGGGCCGCTCAGCTTGTGTGTAGCTGGGTTGATTTCTGACAGCTGGAGCGTGTTGCCGCTGCTCAGAACCCAGACGCGGCCAAAGGCGCTTGCCAGATCGTCAATCGTGTCCTGATTCGTGATCGTGATCATGCCGTGCGCCTTCGAAGCGCGATCGATGGGCACCACGGAGCTGTCCCACCCACAACGAGCCGCCCCCAAACGCAAGCTCGGCGGCTTGGTCGACTGTGAGCGGTCCACTCTCAACGCGGTTGTCTCCAGGATCGACGCGGTACACAGTGCCACCGTTGATATCGGTATCCACCCAGATCGTCCCCGGCCCGACGGCGATTCCCATCGGCTCCCCCGCGCCGAGAGAGATTCTCGCCGTGACGCGGTTCGTAGCAGGATCGATTCGAACCAGTAGGCCATGCGACTTGTCGCTTGCCAGCACTCCCACCCAGACTGCGGAAGGCCCCGCGGCGATCGGGAACAGGGAATTGCCTGCCACAGCGATGCTCGCGACCGTCGAGCCGGTCTTAGGGTCGACCCGTAGGAGGGCCCCGTCGCTGGTGATCCACAGGGCACCATCCCCGGCCGCGACGTCGTAGATCTTGGCCTCGAAGCCGACGCTCCGCGCGACCCGCAGCGCGACCGGCTTCGAAGAGCTTGCGGCCTTACCCCCGCATCCGCCGAGCGCCACCGCGCCCAGTCCGAAAATCAGCACTCCGGCGATCGCCGCCCACCCGCGCCTGCGTGCCGGGGCGATCTCCTCGGTCTCATCCGTCGACTTCGACCGTCTGATCATCGCGCTACTCCAGTGCTGTCTCGGACGCCCCGCAGGCAACCAGCCGACCAACGAGCCCCAACATTGCCCCACGCGGTTGCACAAGCGAGCGACGCCTTGCATTCCCGGACAAAAGCACAAGCGGACCGAGCGCTCGCGCGCACAACTGAGAAGCAGGTCGCTCCGTCGCCGACCGGCGTGCTCGCATTTGGGCGATGGCAGGCGCGAGGGCAGGCGTCCGAACGCCATCTCCCGGAGTGTCGTCCACAGTGGTCGTGCTCCCTGCCAACCGGCTGAAGAAGGGCGAGACCCGCTCGTGTGGCTGTCTCCATCGAGACCGAGATACCGCGCAGTCGGCACGGGCAAGGCGGTTGGCGATAGCAACGCCGACCTTCGGCACCCTTCTTATGTCTCCTCGATTCCGTCCCTGCCACAGCCCGAACGGAATCACTCATCAAGTAGCGTTCTGTGGTGTCGTCCCCGGCCTGGGCGCGACCAGCCCCAATTGAGGAGGAGCAATGGAATCCATCAGCCTGGAGGATGCGCGCCGTGTGATCGCGGGCGCCGAAGCGAAGGCGCTGGAGATCGGCCAGCCGATGGACATCGCCGTGGTCGATGACGGCGGCAATTTGAGGGCTCACGTCCGCATGGACGGTGCCTTCATCGGCAGCATCGCCATCTCGATCAACAAGGCGTACACGGCTATCGCGTTCCAGACGCAGACCAAGGAGCTCGTCGACGTCACCCAGTCCGGGCAGCCGCTGTTCGGGCTCAGCGATGCCGCGGGCGGGCGCATCGTCATCTTCGCCGGAGGGATCCCGCTCGTGCAGGACGGACGGGTGGTCGGGGCGGTCGGCGTGAGCAGCGGCACGGTCGAGCAGGACCAGGGGGTCGCCGAAGCGGGCGCGGGCGCGTTCTGATTCTTTCTGCAGGGACCGCCGTCACCTCAAACTTCTACGAGCCCCGGGAGTGCGCCCAGACTGTTGGAGGTCGATGATTAGAACATCGTGATTCAACGACAAGCTCGTCGTCGCCTGCCGGGGTAGGTCCGGTCCGGGTAGCTGCCAGGAGGCCCGGTAGCAGGCTGCCGGCTTCAGAGGGAACGTCTGGGGTCGAAGCGCAGCGTCAAGCATCCTTTGGGGGTTGCGACCGAGCGGTCCGCAGCGTTAAGCGAAGCCTGCCGCGTCGTGAGCGTGTATTACGGAGAGCCGAGCCTCGTCCCGTTGGGTGAAGGCCATGGAAGGGGTGTAGAGCCTGGAATTGCAGCCCCGATGAACTCCTCGGCGTAGAGGGCGTGGAACGTTCGGATGGTGACGGCGGGAACTGGGGAGGCCCTCCTCGGCCCGACGACTCTGCGGAGCGGGGGTGTCGGAGCGACTGGTCTTATAACCGGCGAAGGTCGGGAAGTGGGCTGGTGCCGGGTGGGCGTCGGAGGCGGCCGTAGTACTGCTTGAGCTGAGCGGACAACATAACCGTCGGTGAGGGAAGGGCCGCTACTTCGTTTCATGCGTCACGCACAGGGAAGGGCCGGTGAGTGCCACATCGTGGCTAGGACCACCAAGCAGGACCAAGTCCGAGAACTGCAGCGAAGGCGGCGAAGACTCGGATCGTGCATCTCGCTGAAGGTGGGGAGGACCTGGACTTCTTGGGCTTTCACCATCGCTGGGTGCGCTCCCGAGACCGGCGGTTCAAGCATGTCGCGTTCCTCGCACGTTGGCCCTCACGGCAGGCAATGCAGCGCGCCCGCGACCGGGTGGGCGAGCTCACCGGACGCGATCGGCTGCGCTGGCCAGTCGAGCAAGTGGTTGGGGATCTCAACCGATTCCTGCGTGGCTGGGCGGGCTACTTCCGCTACGGCAACTCGACCGTCCAGTTTGACCAGATCATCCGCCACGCAGATCGACGCCTCGCGCTGCTGATCGCTCACCGCTATGAGCAGCCCTGGCGTTACGGTCGGAAGGTTCTCAACTCCCGGCCTGACCGCTACGGCCTGATCACCCTCAACGGAACCATCGCCGCGCCACGACCCAACCGGCCGTGGCGCCAGGGACGCTGAATGCCGACGGTTAAGAACGTCGGTGAGCCGTGTGCGGGAGAACCGCATGCACGGATCGATGGGGGGCGGGAGGAAACCAGGCCAGTCGGGCTCGCACAGCCGCGCGGCCCAGGCGCCTCTCGCCTACCCGACCAACCTCCTGCGTCAACTGGTATCGCGCTGATCCACCAGGCTGGCCTGCGCCGGAGCGCGATCGGCAGGTCCACGATGGCGCTTGGGCGCTCGCTTTCGCCTGGTTGGCGACGTTGGTAGCCACCTCACCAGCGAGCTTGATCACCAGCCCAGGCGGCGGGTGGGCATCCACGAGCACACCTTCAAAGCCGGTGATCAGCGTCATGTGGTGCGTGATGTCGGCCTCGTTGATGCGCGCACGCACGAGGATCCGGACCGCGCTGCCGTCGGCTGAGACCGCGAGCTCACGCACCGAGCCAACGCGTGCGACCGAGCGCGTCGCCGCGATCACGCGTGCCAGCGCCGCTTGGTCCGCGGCGTCGATCGCAGCCCCGGCGCGCACAGCGACAATCGTCACCTCGCTGTTGCTGTTGAACGAGCCGAGAATCGGTGCAGCAAGCGACGCGGCCCGAGAACTCGGGGTGGTGGCCGGCAGGAACTGGCTGTTGTCGTTGTTGACCTCGCTGCTCAGACTCGGAAAGGCAGCCGAGGTGAGCAGCATCAACGCGATCCAGACCGCGACCGCCAGCCAGCGAAAACGGAACCACCCCGCGCGCGAGGATGGAGAAGAAACGATCGCTCACTCGTGCGTTCTCTTGGGCTCTGTGGCGGGCGTCGCTTCTTCGTGGAGGATTCGCCAGCCGTCGATGAACGCCTCACGCCCCTCGGGCGTGAGGCGTTCGAGAGTGCGTCGCAATGGCGCGAGTGCGTCGAGCGCCCATGCGGTGATCGCGTCGCGGTGCTCGTCGTCCAATCGCACGATCGTGCGTCGCCGGTCGGTGTCGTCTTCGGAGCGCTCGAGCAGTCCCGCACGGCTGAGCTGCCCGACGAGCGTGCTGGTCGTCGAGAGGCCGAGGCCGAGTCGTGCAGCGAGCTCGCTGACGCTCAGCGGGCCAGCGAACGTGATCGTCAACAGCGCCGGGAGGTGGCGCTTGTTAAGCGAGCCGCGTTCCTTAGCAGCGCGCAGCACGACCGGAGGAGGACTCGCCGCGGCTAGCGAACGCAGCGTTTGGGAAATCCACGACGCGAGCTGCGTGAACTGCTCATCGATGTCGGTCGGTGTTGGTGAGCCGGGAGCCTTGACGGTCATCGCTGCGCTGATAATCTTGCTTGCTTCGCATTATAGAACTATTCCTATAGCGGCATAGTTCTGCTCAAGAACACAAATCGTAGCGGAGGAAAACACGGGAATGACCGCGCCGCAGCCGCCGCAGACGATGGCCGAGGCGTCGACCGGACTGTCGGACCAGGGGCCCGTCCTCGACCTCAGCCACCGCCGTGTGCTGATCATCATCGGCGCGTTGATGCTCGGGATGTTCCTGGCAGCGCTGGATCAGACGATCGTCTCGACCGCGCTGCCAACGATCGTCGCCGATCTCCACGGTGCGTCGCACCTCGCCTGGATCGTCGTCGCCTATCTGCTCGCCGCGACCGTCTCGACACCGCTTTGGGGCAAGCTCGGCGACCAGTACGGGCGCAAGTTCTTCTTCCAGGCGGCGATCGTTATCTTCTTAGGCGGCTCGGCCCTCTCCGGGCTCAGCCGCAGCATGAGCGAGCTGATCGCGTTCCGGGCCGTTCAGGGTCTCGGGGGCGGTGGGCTGATGGTCGGTGCCCAGGCGATCGTCGGAGACATCGTCTCTCCCCGCGAACGCGGTCGCTACCAAGGACTCTTCGGGGCGGTGTTCGGTGTCGCGAGCATCATCGGGCCGCTGCTCGGGGGCGTCTTCGTCCAGCAGCTCTCCTGGCATTGGATCTTCTACATCAACCTGCCGATTGGCGCCGTCGCGCTCGCGGTCGTGGCGATCCAGGTTCCGGGCAACCTCCGCCGCGTCCACCACGTCATCGACTATCTCGGAGCCGCCGTCCTCACGCTCTCAGCGAGCTTCCTCGTGCTCTTCACAAGCCTCGGTGGCACCACGTATCCTTGGGGCTCGCCGACGATTATCACCTTCGGGGTCGCCGGTTTCGTGCTCGTCGGCGTCTTTGTGCTCGTGGAGCGACGAGCGACCGAACCGGTGCTGCCGCTGCACTTGTTCTCCAACCGCGGCTTCTCGGTCACAAGCGTGGTCGGCTTCATCGTCGGCTTCGCCATGTTCGGTGCGATCACCTACCTGCCCGTGTTCTTCCAGATCGTGCACGGCGAGTCGCCAACAACCTCCGGTCTGCAGCTTTTGCCGCTCCTGGTGGGCCTGATCATCTGTTCCACCGGATCAGGGATAGTCATCAGCAAGACCGGCCGCTACCGGGCTTTCCCGATCGGCGGCACCGCGCTGCTCACCGTCGGGCTCTTGCTCCTGTCGCAGGTGGGGATCGGGACGAGCTTGATCGTCGCCGCCCTGTACATGTTCGTGCTCGGCGTAGGACTCGGCTGCGTAATGCAGGTGCTCGTCCTGATCGTGCAAAACGCCGTCCCCTATTCCGAGCTCGGAGTCGCCACCTCGGGCGCGACCTTCTTTCGGTCCATCGGAGGATCGTTCGGGACCGCGATCTTTGGTGCCATCTTCGCCAACGTGCTCGTCGGCAACCTGGTCAGACATCTCGGCAACGCGAGGCTGCCACGAGGGTTATCGAGCTCGAGCGTCACGCCGGCCATCTTGGACAAGCTTCCGCACGCAGTCCATCACGGCATCGCCGCGGCCTACGCGGAGTCGATCCAAACGGTGTTCGTCATCGCCGCGCCAATCGGCGCCATCGCGTTCCTCGCATCCTGGCTCATACCCCAGGTAGAGCTCCGGCGAGGAGTAGGCGCATCTCCCGACACATCATCAGACACCCCAACAACGGCGCCATCCGATCTGGGGGAGCGTGAACCCTTTGGGCCCAACGAGTACGCTGCAGCCAAGACGGAGCTACCCGGCGAGATATAGCACGACCGGCTCCCGCCCTCTGCAGCCGCGACGCGTAGACGGGCGGAAGGCGCCACGGCCGGCGGCGAGACGAGGTCCCATCTCGTCCTTCCAAGGACACGGTCGACGCCGGCGACTGTGTCTCCAAGCGAGCTCGCGGTAGCTCACTGGCGTGACGGTCGCCGCAAGCGCTGGCACGGGCGGTGACGAGCAGTCCGAGCTTGCGAGAGACGGAGCTCGCGATGGGCGGCGATAACCTGAGGCCGTGAGCGATTTGGTGGCATCCGCGGCGGCGAGATATGCCAAGGACAATACGAGTCCCTTCGAGGACCAAATCGCCGCCGCTGCCGCATGGACGCAGGGCAACACCCCTGCACCGGGGATGATGAGCGGCCTCGCGGAGGCGAGACTGCTGGAGGCGTTGATCGTCGCCGGTGGTGCGCGTCACGTGCTCGAGATCGGGACCTTCACGGGCGTCGGGGCGCTGGCGATCGCCGCGGCGTTGCCTGCGGACGGACGCGTCACGACCGTGGAGGTGGACCAGGACATCGCCGCCGTGGCACGCCGTCACATCGACGCCAGTCCAAACGGGCGCCGCGTCGAGCTGATCGTGGGTGACGCGCTGGAGACGATCGTCGGGCTCCAAGGCCCGTTCGACGTGGTCTACATAGATGCGTGGAAGGCCGACTACCCCGCCTACTTCGACGCCGTCCTACCTAAGCTAGCCGAGAGCGGCGTGATCGTCGCCGACAACCTGTTCCGAGGCGGAGCAGCGTTCGACGCGACTGCCGAGGACGAGGGGACGGTCGGGATCCGGGAGTTCGCTCGCCGAGTTCAGCAGGACAAGCGCGTGCACAACGTGCTGCTGACGATCGGGGATGGAGTGATGCTTGCGTGGCGCCGGCCGGCGAGCGAGCGGTAGCTTCAGATCCCAGGCCGATCGCAAAGTCGCCGGCCGGCGCCGACGGTGCTCTCGGACAGGACGAAATGCAGCGGCACCGGTGCTGGCATACGCGCCTCCTTCTGGGCGCGTCGAGGTTGACGAGTCCTACGTCGGCGGCAACGAAGAAGGCGCAATGGGCAGGGAGACCGCGACGAAAGCACCGGTCGCGATCGCCGTCGAGCTCCACGAGCCCAAGGGCATCGGGCGCATCCGGCTGCAGCACGTCCCAGACGTCTCCAAGGCAAGCCTGATCGCGTTCGTGCAGGCCTCGGTGGAACCTGGGTCGACCGTGCACACCGATGGGTGGCAGGCCTACTGGACGCTGCCCGACCACGGCTACACGCACGACCGAGTCGTGGTGAGACGTGGCGAGGATCCGTCACCGAGCCGATCACTTATCGGCAGCTACTCGTCGAACCGGGGACCAAGCGCCGCAACTCCACCGCACCCCGCGGACCACGCCGCAACCCCTCCACCCTGGCTCTACCGCCCGCCGAGCGACCCTGGCGCCAGATCAACCTGACCTAGATGGATACCCCATTCCGGGCGAAACCAGGCGCGACGGCCGGCGGCCGGACCGCCGACTTCACGGTCGGGCCGCGCGCCTCGGTCTCGAAGATGCTCGCTGGCTGAGTACCAAGAGTGGGGACGACGTACGCGCCCTCCTCGCTCGTATCCCGGCGGCAATTCGGCATTCGAACTCATGTCGGACGTGTGATCAGGCCCAAGATTTGAACATTCTGGGCTTGGGGCTCGATATGTTGAGCCGCATGAGCCCGGCTGCTGCGGTCGTTATACGGCCAAACGTTGAGCAGGCGAACATCGCCGCTCTCCGAGACGCTTACTCAAAAATGCAAGCCTTCGTGCCGGCGGACAATCGCAGTTGGATTTACTGGGGCGAGTTTCACGGCTTTAATCGCTACGACTGCTGGCACCACTCGAGCACGGGGCCTGAGCAGGGAACGTCCAACCAAACGACCTATTCGTACGACTTGTTCCTGCCGTGGCATCGTGCCTACCTCCATTCCTTCGACCACGTCGTTCGCGATCAGAATCAGGAAGCAGTCCTGCCGTGGTGGGACTGGACCTCTGCCATCTCCGCGAAGATCGGCGTCCCGACTGCGTATGCCGAGGAGTCAGTCGACGGTCAGCCCAATCCGCTGGCGAACGGTCCAACGCCTGACATGCCCGACGATCCCGCTCGGCGGACTCGACGCTTCGCTGGCAACCCAGCGGAACTTCCTGGCTGGACCAAGACGAAAGTCGAAGAAGGAAACCGCCTTATGGCGATTGGGGATCTGCTGGACCTTCAAAGCTTCGCCGACTTCTCTCAGCAAATACAGAACATTCACGACTTCGTCCACCCATGGGTGGGTGGAACGGATCCGGCAGACAGGAACATCGGCGGCGACATGGGCATGATCCCGGTCGCAGCGTTCGACCCAATCTTCTATGCCCATCACACGATGATTGATCGGCTCTGGTACCTGTGGCAGCTGAAGCACGGAGCGAACAACATCCCGTCGAACTACCTCAGCAAGGTCCTGGCGCCCTTCGGCCTCACGGTCCAGCAGGTCCTGGATGTCAGCGCGCTCGGCTACGAATACGCTGGTTCGACCGCCGCGGCGGGTCCCAATCTCGCCGCCAACACTCCCGCGGCACAGCCAGGCGCGGGCAAGGTCTAGGACGTGCCGACCGTAGTCACATCGGAGCCGATTGACGCCGCTGCGCTTGACAGCGGCTTCGCGCGAGCAGACATCGAGTTCGAAGGGCTTGACCACTCGACGGCGAGCTACGAGGGCCGGGTGTTCCTGAACAAGCCCGACGCCGATGACGCTACCCAGCCGACTGATCCAGCGTATGCAGGCAGCTACTTCATCTTTGGCCACGGTGGTTGTCTTGGCGATGTCGGGCATTGCGACGTCATGCCTCGACGCCCGTTTGATCCGCGTCCAGCTCATCCGCTGACGCCTACGCGGAAGGTCGTAATCGCAACCGACCCCATACGCCACGCGCTCGCGGAAGCCTCGGAGCTGACCGTCACGGTCGTCCCAATCATCCTCAGCACGAGCCCTCGGGTCGGCCGGCCCGACGACATCATCAAGTACGAACAGGTCCGGATCGTCACCTACACATAGCCGACGAGCGCCCCGGCCCGGACCGTCGGACGCCGCGCTCGATACACGAGAGGGAGCGCCGGCTCCGTTCGACACGGCTCGACGCTCAACGGGCCCCAGCTCGCGCGGCGTAGTGCGTGTGCACCCACTTCCCATAACCCGAGTATGGGGTTCCTTTGTAGTTCCTGATGAGAGCACCGCAGTTTCCCCATGTGTCCCAGGTCCAAGCCTCGTACCCAACGCCGTGGCGATCCGCCCAGTTCATGAACATCGAGATGTAGCGCGAGCCACAATCGGAAGCGTCATAGGTTTCGCCCGTCTCCCCGAAGACCAGCGGAACGACCTTGGTGATGGGTGCCATGCTCGAGTCAAAGCACGCAGCTGTAGCGCATGCGTTCTTCCCGTACAAGTGCGCTTCTGCGATCAGCTGCTTTGCGGGGTCTTTCGGGCGAGACCTCAGCCACGTCGAACCTCTGTAGAGCGACCCGTTCGGCGACCTTCCACACGCGTTGGCGTAATCGATGCACGAGATCGCGATCACACCCTTGTATCCGGCGCCCCGCATCCGGTTGACCGCCTGTCGCATCGATGCCGTCTGGTAACGGGCTTTCTGCGGCCCGAATGTCGCTTGGTTGTTGCACCCCGTGCGCATGAAGCACGTCCACCCGATCGTAGTCTCACCCCACGGTGCCAGGATCACGTTGGGGTCATGCCTGAATGTGTTAGCCATCGAAGTCCACATCGCCGGCGAATGGCTCTCATCCGGCGCCATAGGCTGATACGTGGCCCGGTAGCTCCCCGGCGCGCCCCATATCAGCGACAGCTCGGCATACATTCCGTAGCGGTGAAGCAGCTTGACGTAGGCAACGATCGCGTCACGGTAGTTCGCTCCCGAGTAGGCGGGGTTGATCCCGTTGACTCCGAGCCAGCAATCCTCGTTGAGCGGGACGCGCACGATGTTCACACGCCACGAGGAAATCGCCTCTACCGACGCGGCGTCGCTCGGACCGTCAAAGATACCCCAGCCTTGGACGCAGGCGTACTCGGTCCCCGAGCGGTTGACGCCACGAAGCTGAATCGGTGCGTCGTTTCCATTGACGAGCCTGTTGCCCGACACCCGGATCCCGCCCAGCGCGAGGTTATGGCCATGGATCGTCTTGGCTTCGACAACAGACGCGAGCACGATCCACAACAGGACTCCGATCGTGCCAAGCAGCATCCGCCTCATCGCCGAAAGCATCGCACGTCGCGATCGCGGCAGCTCGCTCCGCTTCCGCGTGAACGCGAGCGTGGTCGCCGGTGCAGACTGGGGACGCCTGAGCCCGAATTGAATTCAACGCTGCGAGAAATGCGGCGGCGTCGCAATGCCGCCGTTCACGAAACCGCCACGATCACCGGCGATGAAGTGAGATCCGCACTCATGGCGCTCGGCGGATTCCTCGCCGCGCTTCGCGCCTCGTTGATTGTGTTCGAGGACCAAGTCCAGAGTGGGAACGAGGTCATTGCCCCTCCGAAGGAACGTGGATTGCTTGCTGTCTCTCGGCTCGGCGGCGTGACTGGCGCTCGCTTTCGCCCCGCATCCGAGCGCCCGAGTCCGTTATCGCGTGCCCCGCTTGTGAAGACCTACAGCACGATGGACGGCCGATCAGCGGACGGCTGGGTTCCCCGGGGCGACGGAGCTGTGATTGACCAGAGGCTGAAGTTGAGGAAACGCCAGTAGCCCGTCGCCCTTAAGGCGCTCGCGACTTGATGCTGCTCGTCGCTCCCTTCGCGTGACGAGCGCTTGGTCACGCGTGCGCAGCTTGGTCGGTCAACCGTGCTCGGTAGTCGCCGACGTCGTCGCGCGTCAACCGTCTGATGGCCTCGTCGCCCCACATCGGCCGCAGGTCGGTCTCGAGGATGTTGACGTACGTGTTCAGGGTCGAGGCCCGGATGACCGGTCTTGATCCGAACACGGAGCGAAGCGACACAGGCGTCGGCCACCTGCCCGAACGTGACCCCTTGCGAGGCCTTGACGTAGGCGTTCTCGGCGAGCAGCAGCCTGCGCAGAGCCTCCTCGGCGCCGTTGGGCGTAAGTTAGCCGTCAGGTGCGTGGCTGCGCTTGGTCCACGCCTTGCCCAGAACCCTGGCCGGGTCCTTGCCAACGATCCGGTAGCGGCCGATCCACACGGGCTCGCGCCGAGGACGGCCGTTGTGGTCCTTGGAGAGCCTGATTGAGGCGCTCAGATCACCCATCAAAAGCCCCGCAAACCATGGCACTACGCCAACAGCTTGGGGAGCCTAGCCACTTAGTAGCACTTTGTCACAAAACGGAAAATGCTGATTTGCAGGCTTTTGCCATGGCCCGGGCAGGACTCGAACCTGCGCGCGACGGATTATGAGACGCGTTCTCATAGTTCGTTTCCAGTGTTTACGGGGGACGCCACCATCAGAATCTCTTCAGGATCGCGCGGTTCCTGGGACGACAACCGTCAATAGGGCAGGATCGGGGCGGCTTGCCCCACCGTTGACCGCTCAACGTAATTTCGCGTGTGTTTATCCGACAGCCACTGCGCAAGGTGGGGAAGCCTCTCGCTCCGGTGAGAGGCGCGCGTACCACGGCACCGGCCTGCCGCCGGCTGTGATCGCGCGGTGAGGTGGTCGTGCAGCCGGCGGTGTTGAGCAGGACTCCTACTCACCCGACCCCCTGAACGGTTACGTCCAGCGTGGTTGGACCGCAGGGTCGGCACGGTTCGAGGATAGGTTGTGACTCGCCAGCGGCCCCTCGGGGCCCTCAGGCCGCCGTGGCAGTGATGAACCCGCGCATGTAGCCAACGTGTGCCATCGACCACGGGTCGCACGGGAA
>CABEDJ010000497.1_pt1 | contig 16902 bp, 22 predicted proteins | sample 3422951 | NCBI WGS metagenome assembly CABEDJ01 (sample SAMEA5534329, study PRJEB31848) | metagenome | biome: tundra; feature: field; material: soil | place: USA | collected 2013-05 | depth 0.15 m | reverse complement strand
GGCATCGCCTGCGCCCAGCAGGACCTGACGCGTGTATATCCGCTGGCCGACGATCCCGAGCGCTGCGTCGAGGACTTCCTGGCGCTCGCCGCCGAGCACGCCCACGAGCTCGCACACCGCCTGGAGCATCAGGAGGCTTCGGTCGAGCGGTTTCTGGAGCTGAGCGACCAGTAGGCCGCAGCGCGCCCCCAGCGCTTGGGGTTAGCCTGGGCGGCTGTGCGTCGCGTGTACCTCCTGTTGATTGCCGCCGGGGTGGTCGTGTTCCTGGCCGTGAGCGCCGTGCTGGCCCGGGTGTGGAGCGCGGGTGGAGCCGAGAGCGCGGCGATCACCGCACTGGTCAAGGATGAGGCTCACGGCGACCAGGACGCCGTCATCACGCAGATCACCGGTTGCCGCGGCGACGCCGCATGCCGAGCCCGGGTGGCGGCGAACGTCGCCGCGCTGCGGCGTCCGGGTGGCGTTTCGATCATCACGCTGCAGCCGTCGAGCGGCTTCTCGCTGGCCGGCACGATCGGCACCGCCCGCGTGGCGTGGCTGGTCGGCTCATCGCTGCCGATCGTGCAGTGCGTGCGCGTCCGCCGCGCCGGCAACGCGATCTCCGGGCTGCGCGTCGAGCTGCTGGCGGTCAGCCTGCGGATCCGCAGCAACCGCGACTGCCCGGCCCGGTTTTAGGGCCGTCAGAACCCTTCGGGCTCGCGACGTCGTGGGCCCTTAGAACCGGGAGCGGTGCGGTACCCGGACGGGGCGACGCTGGGGCTCGCGCGCCGGGCGCCGCTGGCGCCGGGGCAGGCGCTCGCTGAGGCGACCGGGCTCCCGCAGGCGGACGCGTGACTGCTCGGCGTCGAGCAGCGGGATCCCGCCGCGCGGGGACTCAGGCGGCTTCGGAGGCTTGCGCGGACCGCGCCCCCAGCCATCGTCGCCATCGGCATCCGAGCGCCGCTTGGGGACCTCGGGGTCCGAGCGCAGCGCGGGAATCAGCAGCACCGCGGCGCACCCCAGCCCCAGGAGGTGCACTCCAGCGATCCACAGCATCAGCTGAGTGTCGCCTGACATGGCCAAAGGTTAGCGCACGGTTAGCGCGCCGTGCCACCGTTTCTTGCAATCTGCCGCTACCATCGTCGGCCGATGGCCAGCTCAGGATCCACAGCCTTAACCGTCGCCCTGCGCGAGCCCGGTGGCTCGCGCTCCGCGCGCCGCCTGCGGCGCGCGGGCAACGTGCCCGGCGTGGTGTACGGCGGCGGCGAGGATCCGGTCGCCTTCCAGGTTCACGCCCGCATGCTACGCAGCGCGCTCGCCCACGCGGGGGCCGTGCTGGATCTCAGCATCGACGGGGCCGGCAGCGGCCCGGTGGTGCTCAAGGAGCTCGAGCGCCATCCGGTCAGCGGCCGGACCGTGCACCTCGACCTGCTGCGGGTGCGCCTTGATCAGGCGATCCAAGCCACCGTGGTGCTGGAGCTGGTCGGCACCGAGGACGCTCCCGGCGTCAAGGAGGGCGGCGTGCTGGAGCACGTCACCCGCGAGGTGACGATCGAGGCGCTGCCCAACGACATCCCCGACAGCCTCCGGCACGATGTCTCGCAGATGCAGATCGGTGACACGCTGACGCTCGACGCGCTGGCCGGATCCACCACTGTCAAGCTGCTCGACGATCCGGAGACGGTGATCGCCACCCTGACCCCGCCCCGGCTCCAGGTCGAGGACACCGACGAGATCGAGCAGGAGACTGCCGTCGTCGGCGAGGGCGAAGCGGCCGAGGCTGATTCAGCCGCCTCCGAGGGCGACTCCGGCGAGGGCGACGCCGGCTCTGAGTAGGGGTTGCCGGCCGGCCCGCGCGGAGTTGGCATGCCGATCCCGGGACGTCGCGGTGCTCCCGTCGACTGGCTGATCGTCGGTCTCGGGAACCCCGGCGCCGAGTACGCTGGCACACGCCACAACGTCGGCTTCGAGGTCGCCGGTGAGCTAGCCACCCGATGGGGCCTGTCCAAGCCCAAGGCCAGGTATCGCGGGCTGATCAGCGAAGGCCGCACGGGCCCCGGTGGACCGCGGGTGGCGGTGCTGATGCCCCAGACGTACATGAACGAGGCGGGGCGCTCGGTCGGTCCGGCCGGCGGCGAGCTGAAGGTCGCGCTTGACCGGGTGCTGGTGCTCCACGATGAGATCGATCTTCCGTTTGGCGAGGTCCGCGTGCGCCAGGGGGGCGGCCTGGCCGGGCACAATGGGCTGAAGTCGATCCGTGACGGCCTCGGATCGCCCGACTTCGCCCGGGTGCGGGTAGGCGTCGGGCGTCCGCCGACAACCGACCCTGACCTGGTCGCCGCCTATGTGCTGGGTCGCTTCCGCGAACCGCGCGACGAGGTGCAGGCGCTGATCCAGGCGGCCGCCGATGCCGCCGAGCGGGCGCTGGCGCAGGGCATCGCGGCCCCCTAGGGCGCGCGGTGTGAGAGGAACCTCGGGGGCGGCAAACGGCTGACCTCGAGCACCTAGACTGGATTGCTGGCCCAATGCTCCGTTCGCTTCTAGCTCACGCCGACGACGACCCGCAGACCGCCGCGCTGGCGCGCGACGGCGGCCGGGCGTTCGTGTCGCAGTCGCTGCGTCCGTATCTGCTCGCGGCGCTGCTGGATGGCAACCGTGACCGTCCGGCGATCGTCGTCGCCGGCGACGATCGCGCGGCGCGCGATCTGGCGGCTGGGCTCAAGTCGTGGCTGGAGCCTCGGATTGTTCGCTATTACCCCAGTCGCGGCGTCAGCTATGAGTCGCACCTGGTGCCGCCTCCGCACCTGGTGGGATTGCGGATCGCCGCGCTGGACTCGCTGCTGGACGACGGCGACGAGCCGCCCGTGGTCGTGGTCAGCGCCGTCGCGCTGTCAGAGAAGGTGCCCGACCCGTCGCTACGCCCACACCCGTTCGTGCTGCGCGTGGGAGAGCTGATGGATCTCGATGAGACCGCGCGCGACCTGGTGGCGGCCGGCTACGAGCGCGTCGACCAGGTCGAGGATCGCGGTCAGTTCGCGATCCGCGGCGGCCTGCTCGACCTGTTCCCGGCGACCGAGGATCGCGCCGTACGGGTCGACCTGTTCGGCGATGAGATCGAGTCCCTGCGCTGGTTCTCCACCTTCACCCAGCGCTCGCTTGGCGACGCCGAGCTGGTCGAGGTGGCGCCGGCGGCCGAGCTGGCCGAGGAGCACCGGGAGCTGGCGGAGATCGCGGTGCTGGAGGAGGCGGCCGACCGGCCAGACATCGTCGAGCTGCTTCCGGTCGAGGACTTCCATCCGTTCATGGAGCTGGCGCCGCCGGATGCGATGGTGCTGATCGCCGGCGAGGAGGACCTGGCACCGGCGCTCGCCGATCACTGGCAGGACGTGACCGCCGCCTTCCACGACGCCGACGCGGCCCACCTGTACGTGGCGCCGGAGGCGGTCAACGCGGCACTCGAAGGCCGCGCGCGGATCCGCCTCTCGAGCATCGACCAGGATCAGCCGTTCTCGTTCCGCGCCCAGGCGGCCGAGATCGCCGCGCGGGGGCTGAAGGAGGCCGAGCCGGAGCTGGAGAAGCTGGCCCGCTCGGGCTACCGGACGGTGATCGCCTTTGCCCGCCACGGCGAGGGCGAGCGAGTCGCCTACAACCTGGGCCGGCTGAAGGTCCACTGGCTTGACCAAGCCGACGACGCCCCGGCGTCTGACCGCCTGGTCACGTTCGTCCAGGCCCGTCTGCAGGCCGGCTTCATAGCGCCGCAGTTCCACCTGGCGGTGATCCCCGAGCACCGGCTGTTTCGCCGCCGCCGGGCGCCCGAGCGCCGGGGCGGGGACCGATCGCGCCGACGGGGCGTGCTGCGCAGCTTCGCCGACCTTCGCACCGGCGACATCGTCGTCCACGAGGACCACGGGATCGCTCGCTTCGCGGGCTTTGACACCAAGACCGTGGCCAACGTCACGCGCGACTACCTGTACCTGGAGTACGCGGGTTCTGACCGTGTGTTCGTGCCCGTCGACCAACTGGCCAAGATCAGCCGCTACGTGGGCGCCGGCGGCTCGCACCCGCCGCTGTCCAAGCTCGGCGGCACGCGCTGGGACACGCTCAAGGCGCGCGCCCGGCGGGCGGCCCAGGAGATGGCGGGGGAGCTGCTCAACCTGTACGCCGAGCGCAAGCGGCGTGAGGGCCATGCCTTCCCGCCGGACAGCGACTGGCAACGGCAGTTCGAGGACGCGTTCCCGTTCTCCGAGACACCCGACCAGCGTGACGCGATCGAGTTCGTCAAGTCCGACATGGAGGCGCCGCGCCCGATGGACCGCCTGATCTGCGGCGACGTCGGCTACGGCAAGACCGAGGTCGCGCTGAGGGCCGCCTTCAAGTCGGTCCAGGACGACAAGCAGGTGATGCTCCTGGTCCCGACGACGATCCTCGCCATGCAGCACTACGGCACGTTCTCCGAGCGTCTCAAGGACTACCCGGTGACGATCGAGCACGTGTCGCGCTTCCGGCCGGCGCCGGAGCAAAAGGCGGCCGTCGCGCGCTTCTCCAGCGGCGAGGTCGACATCCTGATCGGCACCCACCGTCTGCTCTCCCGCGACGTGCGCGCCAAGGACCTCGGTCTGCTGATCGTCGACGAGGAGCAGCGCTTCGGCGTCAAGCAGAAGGAGCTGCTCCGCCAGCTCAAGCTGCGCGTGGACGTGATCGCGATGAGCGCCACGCCGATCCCGCGGACGCTGCAGATGTCGCTGGCCGGGGTGCGTGACATCAGCGTGATCGAGACCCCGCCGGAGGGCCGGCGACCGGTGCGCACCTACGTCGGCGAGTACGACGAGGAGCTTGTGCGCCGGGCGCTGCTGCGGGAGAAAGCGCGTGGCGGCCAGGCATTCTTCCTGCACAACCGGGTCGAGTCGATCGACGAGACCGCCGAGCGCCTGCGCGCGCTGTGCCCGCAGATGAAGTTCGAGGTCGCCCACGGCCAGATGGACGAGCGCACGCTGGAGCGGCGGATGCTCAGGTTCCTGCGCGGCGACGCCGACGTGCTCGTCTGTACGAGCATCATCGAGTCGGGGATCGACATCCCGCAGGCCAACACGCTGATCGTCGAGCGTGCCGACGTGTTCGGCCTCGCGCAGCTGTACCAGATCCGTGGCCGGGTCGGCCGCTCACGGGAGCGCGCCTACGCGTACCTGCTGTATCCGAGCGCCGCGGCATTGACGCCCGACGCGGCGCAACGCCTCTCGGCGCTGTCTGACTACACCGAGCTGGGCGCCGGCTTCAAGATCGCGATGCGCGACCTGGAGATCCGCGGCGCGGGCAACCTGCTCGGCGACGAGCAATCAGGCCACGTCGCCGCCCTCGGCTTCGAGCTCTATATGCAGATGCTCGACGAGGCAGTGGCCGAGTCCGAGGGTCAGGTCGAGGACTGGGAGCCGGTGCGCCTGGACGTCAGCGTCGACGCCTACGTGCCCGCCGACTACATCCCCTACGAGCAGGCCAAGGTGGATGTGCACCGGCGGATCGCTGCTTCCCGGGAGGTCGCCGACCTGGCGCTGCTGAGCGACGAGCTGCAGGACCGCTTCGGCGACCTGCCCGAGCCGCTGCTCAATCTGATCGCGCTGCAGCAGGCCCGGATCAAGCTCGGCCAGGCCGGCGTCACGGCGGTCACGTTCCGCGGCGATCGCCTGGCGGTGACCCCGGTCGAGCTCGATTCGGTCCGCGCCAAGCAGCTGCGGGCTGAGATCCCTGAGGCGCTGTATGAGTCGGGCAAGTCCCAGCTGTCGGTACGCGTGCCGTCGGATCCGGTCCAGCGCTTCCCCGCGTTGATCCGGGCCGCCGACGTATTGCTGGCGCTGAAGCGGGGTGCCGACGATGGTGCCGGGCAGGACGAGGCCCCGGCTGGCGATCCCGAACGAGGCGTGTCGCTACCATCAGCCGCAGTTCGATGAAGAGATTGCGGTACATCCTGGCGCTCGGCGCCTTTTTTGTGCTCACCGTCGCGCTCTCGGCGTGCGGCAGCAGTCTGACCGGCAACTCGGTCGCGGTGGTTGCGGGCAACCCGGTCGGCACCCAGGCCTTCAACCACTGGATGTACGTGGCCGCCAAGGGCCAGTCCGCGTCTAGTCCCGGCCAGCCGGTGATCGTCCCCAACGATCCGCCCAACTTCGCCAGCTGTATCGCTCAGGCCCGCAAGAAGATCCCGACCCTGGCCAAGACCCCTGCGAAGACACTGAAGGCCGACTGCATGAACCTCTTCAGTTCGCTCTCCAGCCAGGTGATGGACTTCCTGATCAAGGCCTATTGGTATCAGGCCGACGCCCACAAGCTGGGGATCAACGTCACCGACGCCCAGGTCCAGAAGGCGTTCGCCTCGGCCAAGAAGCAGCAGTTCTCCACTGCCGCCCAATTCGACGCCTTCCTGAAGTCGACCGGCCAGACGATGCAGGACATCGTCTTCCGGGTGCGGGTCAACCAGGTGTACGAGAAGCTGATCGCCAAGCACCCGACGACCGTCACCAGCGCTCAGATCGCGGCCTACTACAGCAGCCATCAGTCGCAGTTCGGCACGCCTGAGGTCCGCGACCTGCGGATCGTGCTGACCAAGACCCAGGCTCAGGCCCAGGCGGCCAAGACCGCGCTGCGGCATGGCTCCAGCTGGAAGGTCGTGGCCAAGAAGTACTCCACTGACCCGACGACCAAGAACAACGGCGGCGTGCTGAGCAACGTGACCAAGGGCCAGCAGGACGCGGCCCTGAATCAGGCCGCATTCTCCGCCCCGACCAACAAGCTGCTCGGCCCCGTCAAGGGCCAGTTCGGCTACTACGTCCTTGAGGTCACCAAGATCAACGCAGCGACGCTCAAGACGCTGGCGCAGTCCACCGCGACGATCAAGCAGACGCTGACCCAGCAGTTGCAGAGCGCGGCCCAGGCGGCGGTCAACAACCGCGCCAAGCAGGACTGGCTCACGCAGACCTCGTGCCGCTCGCTGTACGCGATGGCCGACTGCAAGGGCTACCAGGCGCCCAAGACCGCCACCAGCTCCAGCGCCGCACCCGCCACCAGCTCGAGCGCGGCGACCTCCACCACGCCCTAGTGCCGTGAGTCCCGGGTCGCCCGAGGACTCGCTGCAGTCGCTGGCGCGCTTGAACGCGATCACCCGGCGGCTGCGGACGGAATGTCCGTGGGATCGTGAGCAGGACGAGCGCACGATCGTGCCGCACACGGTCGAGGAGGCCTACGAGCTGGCCGACGCCGCCCACCGGCGTGACGACGGCAAGCTGCTCGACGAGCTCGGCGACGTCCTGTTCCAGGTCTACTTCCTGGCCCTGCTGCTGGAGGAGCGGGGCGCCGGGAGCCTGGCGGCGGTGGCTGAGCACGTTGCCGAGAAGCTGGTCCGCCGTCATCCGCACGTATTCGGCGAGGCCGAGGCCAGCACCGCCCAGGAGGTGCTGGCCAACTGGGATGCGATCAAGCGCGACGAGCCCGACCGCGAGCCGGGCCTGTTCGGGGAGGTGCCCGAGAACCTCCCCGCGCTGCTGCACGCCCGCAAGGTCCAGCGCCGGGCCGCATCCAGCGGGTTTGACTTCCCGGGCGTCGAGGGCCCGGTGGCGGCCGTGCACGACGAGCTCTCAGAGCTCGAGGCCGCGCACAGCACGGACGACCGTTTTCACGAGTTCGGTGACGTGCTGTTCGCAGCGGTCAACGTGGCGCGCAAACTGCACCTGGACCCGGAGCTTGCGCTGCGCGCCAGCTCCGACCGATTCCGCGCTCGCGTGCTGCACGCCGGCCAGCTCGCGGCATCCGAGGGCAGAAGCTGGGACGATCTCGGGCCCGACGACCAGCTTGCCTATTACGCCCGCGCCCGCCTGACCGAAGGAGACCGATCGAGAACATGAGCCAGATCGAGCACGTGCATGCCCGCCAGATCCTCGACAGCCGGGGTAACCCGACCGTCGAGGTCGAGCTCAGCCTCCGATCCGGGTCCTGGGGCCGCGCCGCCGTGCCGTCAGGGGCGTCGACTGGCGAATTCGAGGCCACCGAGCTGCGCGACGGCGGCCCTGACTGGATGGGCAGGGGCGTGACCAGGGCGGTCGACAACGTCAACGGCGAGATCGCGACGGCCGTGCGCGGTCAGGATGCATCGAGCCAGGCAGCGCTTGACCGGATGCTGATCACGCTTGACGGGACCCCCAACAAGTCGCGCCTGGGCGCCAACGCGCTGCTGGCCGTGTCGCTGGCCGCCGCCCACGCAGCCGCCGGCGACGAGCGTCTGCCGTTGTGGCGCTACCTGGGGGGCGAGACGGCGCACGTACTGCCGGTGCCAATGATGAACGTGATCAACGGTGGCGTGCACGCCGACAACCGCGTGGACTTCCAGGAGTTCATGATCGTCCCGGTCGGTGCGCGCAGCTTCGGCGAGGCGCTGCGAATGGGCGCTGAGGTGTTTCACCATCTCAAGGCGACCCTGCACGAGCAGGGGCTGTCGACCGCGGTCGGCGACGAGGGCGGTTTCGCACCGGACCTGCAATCCAACGAGCAGGCGCTCGAGGTGCTGATGGCGGGCATCCGGGCCGCGGGCTACGTCCCCGGCGACCAGGTGGCGATCGCGCTCGACCCGGCGGTCTCGGAGTTCTATCGCGACGGCGCCTACGTGCTCGAGCACGAGGGCCGGACGCTCGATGCCGAGCAGCTGGCCGACTACTGGAGCGAGCTCGTCGGGCGCTATCCGATCATCTCGATCGAGGACGGAATGGCCGAGGAGGACTGGGACGGCTGGAGCGCGCTGACCGACAAGCTCGGAAACCGGCTGCAGCTGGTCGGCGACGACGTGTTCGTCACCAACACCCAGCGACTCAAGCGCGGGATCGACCAGGGCGTGGCCAACGCGATCCTGATCAAGGTCAACCAGATCGGGACCCTGACCGAGACGCTGGCAGCGATCCGGATGGCGCGTGAGGCCGGCTATGCCGCCGTCATGTCGCACCGCTCGGGCGAGACCGAGGACGTCACGATCGCCGATCTGGCCGTCGCCACGGGCTGCGGGCAGATCAAGACCGGCGCGCCCTCGCGGACCGACCGCGTCTCGAAGTACAACCAGCTGCTGCGGATCGAGGAGGCGCTCGGACCCGACGCGCGCTACCCCGGCCGGGCGGCTTTCCGGGCTTAGTTCAGCGCAGCTTTCCTTGCAGCAGGAAGGAATTTGCCGGCGTCGAATGAAGGGCTCACGGGATGCCGTCAGCCCGCTCCGCAGCCGCTGTGCCACGCCGGCACCCCAGGACCCCTCCGCCCGCACCGCGGCGGGTGTTGCCGCACGCGCCGAAGGTGCGCGTTCGCTGGGACCGCGTCGGGCGCGTGGGGCTGCTGGTGGTGCTGTCGGTGGTGATCGGCCTCTACGTCCAGCACACGCTGTCCTACTTCTCCACTCGGTCACAGGCCGATCAGCAGCTGGCGATCGTGCAGCGGCTGACGCGGGAGAACGCGAACCTGGTCAAGCAGCAGAGCTCGCTCTCGGACCCCGCCACGATCGTGAGCGACGCGCGCGGGCTCGGCATGGTGCGCCAGGGCGAGCGTCCGTACGTGATCACCGGACTTTCCGGTCACTGACCAGCGTCATCGGCCGGGCGGCGGGGTGAGCCCGCCCACCGTGCGCTTTGAGACCCTGATCGGCCTGTGGCAGGACGGCCTACGGCGTCTCGCACAGGCCGAGCCCCAGGACCGGGCCGCGATGGAGCGCGTGATCGACGAGATCGCGCTCGAGCTCCGTCGCCGGCTGGGCGGCTCGTTCAGCGTCCAGGAGCTGGCGGCGCTCTACGTCGAGCAGGGGACCGACTGGTGCTTTGGCATCGCCGCCCGGGTGGCGCCCGCGACACCGGCCGCCTGGGACCTGGACACGGTCGCGGGAGCTGCGTTCGCGCGCTACGCGCGGGAGGCCGGCGACTACGCCGTGGGCCGGAGGATCGAGAGCGACTAGTTGTCGCTCTCGTCGCTCTCGTCGGACTCCTCGGTGCCGGCCCGCCGGATCACGATCTGGTCCTCCTCGATCGCCACCTCGACCGGGCGGTGCCCGGCCCAGTACTCGGCGTAGATCGGATCGTCGGCCACCGCTGGGTCAAGCCACAGGCCGTAGCCCTCGTCGCCGTGATCGAAGGTCGCCTCCAGCGGGCCCGAAGCGCGGCGCCGGGTCCGTCCGCTTCGCCCGCCGCGGCGACCCCGCCGGCGTCGTCCACGCGGCTCGCCGTCGGCCTCTTCGGCCTCGTCGTCCTCTTCCTCATCTTCTGAGCGCTCCGCCTGTGCGGCGTCAAGCTCGGCGGCGATCAGCGCATCGTCCTCCGCCCTGAGATCAATCTCGTCGTCGTAATCGGACGCCGCGCCAACTCCTTCCGCCTCGCTGCCGGGCTCGAGAGCCTGCTCGCGCTTGAATGCCTGTATCTGCTGAACGGTGACCTCGAGCTGGTGCGCGATCCACGCGTCAGTCCGCCCCTGGCGGACCCAGGCGCGGATTCGGTTGAGCTCGGGCCTAAGAGATCTGCGAGCCATAGAGCCGGAGACTAGTACAGGCAACGGCCAGAGTCCCCCCTGACGGACGTGTCTGGAATGAGGTTGTTGACCGACAACCATTCCCGTATGCTCAAACGTGGCGGACCGGAAGATGATCTAGACGGACTAGCCCAGGCTTGTCTTGACCCCACGGAGCCGAGCAGGGAGGCACAAGAACCAATGTTGGTCCTCACTCGCAAGTCCAACCAGAGCATCATGATCAGTGACGACATCGAGGTCTCGGTGCTGGCGATCATGGGAGAGAAGGTTCGCATCGGGATCCAGGCTCCGCGGGACATTCCCGTGTTCCGCAAGGAGGTCTACCTGGAGATCCAGCAGGAGCGCGGCGACGATCCGAAGGACGCCCGCGACGAGGTCGACGCAGCCCTGCGCGGGCTGGGCGACAGCCAGCCGTAGCTGCCGCCCTCAGGCGTAGGCCTAGGCCAGCAGGTAGTAGAGCGTCTCGAACATCGCGATCGTCACGATCACCGCGGTCGCGATCAGCGATAGCACGAGCACCCAGTAGCGCATCGAGCTGCGCTTCTTCTCACGCTCGTGAGTGCGCTTGCGGGAGCGCAGCACGGCATGACGCCGAAGGCTCTCCCGACGCGTCCGGTCCAGTTGTGCCTCGTGCCGAAACTGCTGCTCGAGCTGCGCCAGGCTCTGGCGCATCTTCATCGCCATCGCGGCGAGCCTACCAGCCTGCCGGTCCCTCGGGCGTCCGCGCGCTCACCCTCAGCCCGGGAGAGCGCGCGGGGCCAACTCTCATCAAAGCTACTGGCTTACTTCCTGGCGCTCGTATACGCGCATGAAGTGCAGGTAGTGCTCGGCGATCTGAGCCGCCGCGGCGTCACGGTCGAGAGCCTTGGCGAGAAAGCCCTTGAGCGCGTCCCACCAGATTGAGCGCCCGATGGCGAAGCCGATGAAGCCGTCGACCGTGGTCGCGACCTGAAGCCATTGCTCCACCTTCTCAGTCGAGGCGCCGCGACCGAGCACCACGCAGGTCACGCCCTGACGTCCCTCTCCTGAACGGGCCTGCTCGGCCAGCATCTCGGCATCCTCGCGCTGGTCGACCCCCTCGATCTTCCAGATGTCGACCTCGATCCCCGCGGCTTGGATGTCGGCGATCGCGCGGCGCATCAGCTCCGGGCGCAGCTCGGCGTCGTAGCGATCGGCATCGCCGTCGACCTCGGCCAGCTGCGCGTCGGTGGCGGGCACCAGCAGCTCAAAGAGGAACTTGCGGTCGTGCTCGTGCAGCCAATCGGCCAGGCGCTTGAGCCGGTCCAGCTGACGTTGGTTCATCGTCTGGTCGTCGTCGGAGTTGTAGCGGACCAGCACCTTGTTGAAATCGGGGTCGAACTTCTCGATGTGCTGGCCGAAATCGTCGCCGTACTGGAAGTCGAACTCGTTCTGGCCGGACTTCTCGACCGGCAGCGCAAGCTTGAGGCCACCCTCACGGGCGCGCTGGGGGATGTCGGAGCCGAACTGCTCGTCGACGAGCACGCCGGCGGTGCCGGCATCGAGGCCCTGAGCGACGGCCTTGAGCATGCCTTCGAAGATCAGGCGCTTGGCGTCTGAGATCGTCTCCGTCTGTTCAGGCGTGGGATCCCCCTCGATCCCGAACATTTTCTTCTGGAACGACCCGCGATGGTCGAACGCGAGGATGTAGAGCTTGCCCTGATAACCGAGCGCCATGGCACCGTCCTTCGATCTAAGTTATGTCTCATGGGCAGTCTAGTGTCGTGATTTGAAAGTGCGGGAGGCTGGCGCGCAATTTCTGAATCGCGGCACTGGGGCGGCGGCGCCCCCGGGCGTACAGCGCCGTCTATAGGCTCCAGACCAGTGCAGCACCACTTCGCCGGACATGCCTACACGATCGGTATCGAGGAAGAGCTGATGATCCTCGACGCCGACTCCCTGGAGCTCGTCAACGCGATCGAGGCGCTGATCGAGCCGGCCCCCGCCGGCGAGATCAAGCCCGAGCTGATGGAGTCCGTGCTGGAGATCTCCACCGAGCCCTGCGCGAACATCGCCGAGGCCGGCGAGCAGCTGCGCGCGCTGCGCCGCCAGGTCGCCCAGACGGCGGCGGCGCGCAACCTGGCGATCGGCTCTGCCGGCACCCATCCCTTCGCGTTGTGGGAGGACCAGCGGATCGTTGCCCGGCCGCGCTACCGCGATCTGATCTCGGCGCTGCGCTTCGTCGCGCGCCAGGAGCTGATCTTCGGGATGCACGTCCACGTCGGGCTCGACGACCCTGACAAGGCGATCCATGTCGCCAACGGGATGCGCGTGCACATGCCGGTGCTGCTCGGCCTGTCGGCCAACTCGCCGTTCTGGCGCGCGGACTCCACCGGGCTGGCGTCGACCCGGACGCCGATCTTCCGCGCCTTCCCGCGGGTCGGGATTCCGCCGGCCTACAAGGACTGGGAGGACTACGAGCGCCGGATCGAGTTCATGGTCGCGGCCAAGGTGATCGAGGACTACACGTATCTCTGGCACGACGTACGCCCCCACCCCAAGTTCGGCACCGTCGAGGTCCGGGTGATGGACTCCCAGACCCACCTCGAGCACTCGCTGGGGCTGGCGGCGCTCGTGCAGGCCCTGATCCGCGAGCTCGCCGAGCACTTCGACTCAGGCAAGCGGCTGGCGCGCTACCCGTTCGAGATGCTCGACGAGAACAAGTGGCTGGCCGCGCGCCACGGGCTGGCGGGTGAGCTGGTCGACCTGCCGCATTCCACCCGGGTCCCGACCCGGGAGTTGGCGCGCCGGCTGATCGAGCGGATGCGCGACCACTGCCAGGATCTCGGCTCGCTGGCCGAGCTGGAGGCGGTGGAGGACCTGCTGGAGCGGGGCAACGGAGCCGCGCGCCAGGTGGTTGTCTATGAGGCCAACCACGATCTGCGTGAAGTTGTGGCGGAGATCGTGGCCGCCACGTCGGTCTAGCGCCGTAATTCAGAAATTGCGCTGGCGAAATTTCGAATCACGACACTAGCTTTGTCCAGCCTCGCCCCGGCTTCCGGGCAGCGCCTCGGCGCTCGCTGAACCCGCTCTACAATCGGTTCGTGAGCGCCCGCGGTCCAGACCTGTTCGTGATCTGCAAGAGCTGCGGGTCCGAGGTGAGCCCGTACATCACCGAGTGCCCGTACTGCGGTAACCGGCTGCGCAAGCGCGCGCCCAAGCTCGACCGTGAGGGCCGTGTGACCGAGAAGCGCCGGCACCGGCCGCCCACGCCGTCGCTGCCGCGCCTGCGCGGCGGCGAGATCCCGGGCATCCGGGCCGACTCACGGCCGTACGCCACGATCGTGCTGCTGATCGGCGGCCTGGTCGGCTGCCTGCTGTGGCGCACCGCACTGGTCGATCTGGGCCAGCTGGCGATCGTCGGCAAGCCGGGAACGCACTGGTGGCGGCTGCTCACGGCGCCGTTCACCTACGACAACACCGGCTACGCGTTCGCGACCCTGGCCGCGATCGGTCTCTACGGCTGGCTGATCGAGCGCCGCCACGGCTCGATCGCCGTACTGGCGCTGTTCGTGATCGGCGGCGTGGGCGGGCTGGCCGCCACCGCGGCCGCCTACGCGGTGCCCGTCGCGCTCGGCGGCAACGGCGCTGCGCTGGCGCTCATCTGCGCCTGGGCGACCGCCGACCTGCTGGCGCTGCGGGCCGGCGAGGACATCGAGGGCGACCTGATCGGGACGGCCACGATCGGCGCGGTGGTCGCGCTGATGCCGCTGGCGGTCAAGGACGCGAGCTGGATCGCCGACGCGGTCGGAGCCCTGGCCGGGTTCGCGATCGGCCTGCCGCTGGCGCGGTTGCGCGCCCGCTGACCCTCGTTCCCCGCCGCAGCCGCGGACGCCGTCGCTCAGATGACGCTGGTTGAGCCGCGGCCGGCAGCTTGTCCGCGCAGCCGGCGCCATGGGCGAGCGAGGTCAGGCTCACAGCCACCTACGTATGATCCTCCAGGCGAGTGCCGGAGCGCGCCTACACCGATCTGGAGCTGGAGACAGCGATTGCGGCGATCACCGACCCGGGACGGTTGCGTGACGCCCAGGACGTGGTGATGCGAGCCGCGCCCTCGTTGCAGCGCGTGCTGGCGGCCGCGATCACCGAAGGCGGCTGGTTTGACGCCGCCAACGACGCGGCGGTGCACGAAGCCACGATCGAGCCCGATCCCGGCGCGCGACTGCGCGCCGTACGGACCCTGCTGGCCGAGGAGACCCGGCTCGGAATGCTGGTGGGGGTCGCGGTCGGGTTCGAGCTCTCGCGGACGCTGTCTGGGACCGAAACCGAAACCGAACAGGAGAACTGATCCAAGATGGATATCCGCTTTCTCGGCCACAGCGCCTTCACCCTGTCAGACGGCGATACGACGGTTTTGATCGATCCCTTCCTGACCGGTAATCCCAAGGCCGCGGTGGCGGCCGACGACCTCAATCCGACGACGATCCTGCTCAGTCACGGACACGCCGACCACTACGGCGACACGGTGCAGATCGCCAAGCGATCGGGGGCCGAGGTGATTGCGCTGACCGAGATCGCCGGCGAGCTGGAAGGGGAAGGGCTCCAGGTCTCAAACCCCAACCTCGGCGGCACCGTGACGACCGACTGGGGCTCGGTCAAGATGGTGCCGGCCTGGGACACCTCGACGACCGCCAACGGGACCATCAACACGCCGGCCGGGCTGCTGATCAAGTTCGCCGACACCGTCGTCTACCACCTCGGCGACACCTGCCTGTTCTCCGATCTGCAGCTGGTCGGCCGGCGCGCCCCGATCGACGTCGCGCTGATGCCGATCGGCGGCCACTTCACGATGGATCGCCATGACGCCGTCGACGCGGCCGCGCTGGTCGGCGCCAAGACGGTGATCCCCTGCCACTACAATACGTTCCCGTTGATCGAGACCGACGCTGATGCGTTCAAGGCCGACGTCGAGTCCCAGACGAGCTCCAGCGTGGTGGTGCTGGAGCCGGGTGCGACCTGGTCGACATGACCCACGCGATCGTCCTGATCCAGGCCGAAGGCCGCGCGCTGGCCACGCTCGGCGGCGAGCTGGCCGGCGTGGAAGGGGTCGCAGAGGCCTATTCGGTCACGGGCGAGTGGGACTTCGTCGCGATCCTGCGCCTGCGTGAGCATCTGGCGCTGGCGCAGGTCGTCACCGGTCAGATCTCTCAGCTGCCGGGGGTCAAGCGCACGCACACGATGGTCGCGTTCGAGGCCTACTCGCGCCACGACCTGGAGGCACTGTTCTCGGTTGGCCAGTGACCGCGGTGAGGCGGCACACCTACCTGATCGTCGTGATCGCGTCGCTGCTGATCGCGGCCTGTGGCGGCTCCAGCGGCTCCAGCAACTCTGGCTCCGCCTCCGCCACGACCACGAGCTCGCCGACCGCGACGAGCACCGCGAGCTCTGCCGGCGCCGCGAGCTCTGCCGGTGCCGCGAGCACCACGAGCTCGGCCGGCGCGACCGGCACCACCGCACCGGCGAGCGGATCGTCGTCCTCGTCTTCGACCAGCGCTGCTACCCGGGCCCGGAACAGCAACATACGCCTGCCGGTGACGTTCGCAATCGGTACGGGTGGATCGCTTGCGCCACCAGAGGTCGCCGTGCCCAAGCACATCGACATCGACCTGACCGTGGCCGCCAAGGACGGCAAGTCGCACACGTTCGTGTTGAAGACACCGTACGAGTACCTGGCCACGGTGGCGCCCGGGAACCCGATCCACGCGGTGCTCAAAGGAACCCCGCCGGGTACCTACTCGGTCGACGTCGACCACCGGGTCCGCGGCACGTTGATTATCGGCGTGGCGCCTGGTCCCTGAGCCGCCTCGGTCAGCCGATCCGCGATCCCGGCTCCGCGCCCCGGTCGGGACGCAGCAGCACGACACCCTGCTCGTCGTCGAGGGCACCCAGCACGAGCACCTCGGATGAGACGGGCCCGATCTGCCGGGACGGGAAGTTGACCACCGCCACCACCAGCGTGTCTTCGAGTTCCTCACGGGAGTAGTGGGTGATCTGCGCGGAGGAGCGCTTGACGCCGACCTTGGGTCCGAAATCGATCGTCAGCTTCCAGGCCGGCTTGCGGGCCTCTGGGAAATCGTCCACCGTGATGACCCGGCCGACGCGCATGTCGACGGCCTGGAACTGCTCGAAGTCGATCACTGCTCAGGCTGGGACTGGGCGGCCGGTCCGTCGGTGTCGGCCCGGTTGGGTGGCGTGCCGATCGGGCCGATGGTCGGACTGCCCCCCACCGGTGGCGCCGCCGGACGAGCCTGAGCTCGCCGGGCCGCCGCTGCTCGGAGCGCCGTCGCCGGGGCTGCCGTCGCCCGTCGGACCAGAGCCGGAGCCGGAACCCGAGCCCGAGCCCGAGCCCGAGCCCGAGCTCGAGCCGGAGCCCGAACC
>CABEDJ010000489.1_pt1 | contig 17011 bp, 16 predicted proteins | sample 3422951 | NCBI WGS metagenome assembly CABEDJ01 (sample SAMEA5534329, study PRJEB31848) | metagenome | biome: tundra; feature: field; material: soil | place: USA | collected 2013-05 | depth 0.15 m | reverse complement strand
CGGCGTCGGCGGTCATCTGCGCCGCCTCCCCTCGCGCCTGCTCCAGGCGATCCTCGGCCTCGGCCCGCGATTGGGAGGTGATCTGCTCGGCGGTCTCGTGTGCGCGCTGCAGGATTCCCGAGATCTGCTCGCCGACCCGTTCCAGGGCGCGGCGGACGGCCGCCTCGGGCGAGCGGGTGGCCTGTAGCTCGGCCACCAGCTGGCCGATCTGCTTGACGTACGCGTCGACCGCCATCCGATCATATCCCCGCAGCGCGGCGGGGAAATCCGCCTGCACGATCGACACAGGATCGTCGGGAAGCGTCGCCAGCGGCGCCGTGATCTCCTGCAGGATTGCGTGCTCGGTTGCGGCTGAACTCTGATCAGGCATACGTGATTCCTCGACCAATTGTCGCACGCGGGCAACTCGGGGGCGCGATTTGCCGCCCGGGCTTATGTGACCGTGACCGGAGCGGGTTGAATCGCCGGGGGGCGATTCAACGAGGGGCAATCGCCCTGGGGGCGATTCCCCCGGCGCGCCACAGCTCGCGACTCATACAATCCCGCCCATGACCGACTCATCCTCCGCTCGGCTGTCCGAGCGCGATCAGCCGTGGATGATGCGCACCTACGCCGGTCATTCCGACGCTCGCCGCTCCAACGAGCTCTACCGGCGCAATCTGGAGAAGGGGCAGACCGGGTTGTCGGTCGCCTTCGATCTGCCAACCCAGACCGGCTATGACCCCGATCACGAGCTGGCCCGCGGCGAGGTCGGCAAGGTCGGCGTGTCGATCGCCCACGAGCGTGACATGCAGACGCTGCTCGACGGGATCCCCCTGGACCAGATGAACACGTCGATGACGATCAACGCCACCGCCGCCTGGATGCTGGCGCTGTACATCGTCGCGGCCCAAGCGCAGGGCGTGGCCGAGGGCCAGCTTCAGGGCACGACCCAGAACGACATCCTCAAGGAGTACCTGAGCCGCGGCACCTATGCCTTCCCGCCCAGGCCCAGCATGCGGCTGATCGCCGACACGATCGCCTACACCGTGGAGCACGTCCCGCGCTGGAACCCGATCAACATCTGCTCCTACCACCTCCAGGAGGCGGGGGCGACCGCGGTGCAGGAGATCGCCTACGCGATGAGCAACGCGATCGCGGTGCTCGACGCCGTCCGCGACCGGGTGGCGCCGGAGCTGATGGGCGCAGTGTTCGGGCGGATCTCGTTCTTCGTCAACGCCGGCGTGCGCTTCATCGAGGAACACGCCAAGCTGCGCGCGATGTCGGCGCTGTGGGAGGAGCTGGGGCACGAGCGCTACGGGGTCGCAGACGAGAAGCAGCGCCGCTTCCGCTACGGGGTCCAGGTCAACTCGCTGGGGCTGACCGAGGCCCAGCCTGAGAACAACGTATACCGGATCGCCCTGGAGGCGCTGGCGGTCACGCTCGGGCGCGACGCGCGGGCCCGGGCGATCCAGCTGCCGGCCTGGAACGAGGCGCTGGGGCTGCCCCGTCCCTGGGACCAGCAATGGTCGCTGCGCCTACAGCAGGTGCTCGCCTACGAGACAGACCTGCTCGAGTATCCCGACATCTTCGAGGGCTCGAAGGTGATGGAGGGGTTGGTGGCAGAGCTGACCGAGGGCGCCCGTCACGAGATGGCGCGGGTCGCCGAGCTGGGCGGCGCGGTGCAGGCCGTGGACTACATGAAGGCGGCGCTGGTCGACGCCCATCGCGAGCGCTGGCGACGGATCGAGTCCGGCGAGCTGACCGTGGTCGGGATGAACCGCTTCACTGGAAGCGAGCCGTCGCCGCTGACCGCCGATGCCGACGGCGGCATCCTGGTCGTCGATCCGGAGGTCGAGGCCCAGCAGCGTGCGGCGCTGGTGCAGTGGCGGGCCCAGCGCGATCAGTCGGCCGTCGACGCTGCCCTGCAGGAGCTGGCCCGGGTCGCCCGCGAGGATTCCGAGAACATCATGCCGGCGACGATCGCCGCCGCCCGCGCCGGGGCTACCACCGGCGAGTGGTCACAGACCCTGCGGGAGGTGTTCGGCGAATACCGTGCCCCGACCGGGGTCGGCGAGGCTGCCGCGGTTTCAAGCGAGGACGTGTCTGAGCTCCGCGACGAGGTGGAGCGGATCAGCGATGCCCTGGGGCGGCGACTCAAGTTCCTGGTCGGCAAGCCCGGCCTGGACGGCCACTCCAACGGCGCCGAGCAGATCGCGGTCCGCGCTCGCGACGCCGGGATGGACGTGGTCTACGAGGGGATCCGTCTGACCCCCGCCCAGATCGCCACCTCGGCCGCGCACGAGGGCGTCCACGTGATCGGGCTGTCGATCCTGTCGGGCTCGCACGCCGAGCTGATCCCCGCCGTCCTGCGGGCGCTGCGCGAGGCCGGCGTCGGCGACGTGCCCGTAGTCGTCGGCGGGATCATCCCCGCAGCCGACGAGGCTGCGCTGCGTGAGGCCGGCGTCGCCGCGGTGTACACGCCCAAGGACTGGGATCTGAACCGGATGATGCGCGACATCATCGCGCTGGTCGGCGAGCGCCACGGCGTCGACACCGCCGCCCCGGCTTGAGCGCCGCCCCGGCGGACGCACGGGAGCTCAGCACCAGGCTGCGCGAGCGCGATCTGAGCGTCGCCCCGGCGGTGCTCAACCTGGTCGAGAATCGCAGCGCAGCCGCGCGGGAGCAGACCGCCGCGCTGCTCGGCGCGCTGTCGCCGGCGGCGCTGGCCGGCGAGGCCCCCGGGCAGATCGTCGGGATCACGGGACCGCCGGGGGTCGGCAAGTCCTCGCTGCTCTCCCGGCTCGTCGCTGGCTGGCGCTCGGCGGGGCGGTCGGTGGCGGTGCTGGCCGTGGACCCCAGCTCACGGCAGTCCGGCGGCGCACTGCTCGGCGATCGCGCCCGGATCGAGCAGGATCCATCCGACCGCGGCGTGTTCATCCGCTCCACTGCGGCCGGAGACCAGCTCGGCGGTCTGGCCCCCGCCACGCGGGCGGCAGCCAGCGCGCTCGCGGTCGCCTTCGACGTGGTGGTGATCGAGACCGTCGGAGTCGGCCAGTCAGAGACCGAGGTGGCCGACGTCGCCGATACGGTGGCCGTCGTGGTCCAGCCGGGCTCCGGGGACGTGCTGCAGTTCCTGAAGTCGGGGATCATGGAGATCCCCGACGTGCTGGTCGTCACCAAGGCCGATCTCGGACGCGTGGCCACCCGGGCGCTGGCCGACCTGCGGGCGGCATTGGGCTCGCTGGGCGCGACCCGCACGCCGGTGTTGGCGGTCTCCTCGATCAGGCCGCCAACGGGCATCGACGAGCTGATCGCGGCCCTGGACTTCCACCGCCAGGCACTGGACCTGGCTGAGCGCCGCCGGCGCGCGCGGCGGATGCACGCGCTCGCCGACTTCGCCGCCGAGCACGGAAACCGCGGCCTGCGGGCGCTGGGCGGCCGCCGCGAAGCCGAGCGATGGCTCGGCGAGCAGGACCCGGGGCTCGACGTCCCCGCGCTGACCCGCGCGCTCGAGCAGCGCAGCGCCAGCTGATCAGCGCAGCCACTGATTTTCGTCGCGAGCCCTTACCATCGTGGGCCGCATGGTCCGCGGCTCACGCATCGTGCTCCCGGCCGAGCCGCTGCGGGACGGCCTCACCGCGCTGCGACCGTGGCGTGACAGCGACGCTCCGGCGCTGGTCCAGGCCTGTCAGGATCCGGAGATCGTGCGCTGGACACGGGTACCGCCGCGCTACGACGAGGCCGAGGCCGAGGCGTACCTGCTGGCGCGATACGACGCCATCGCCGCCGGCGCCTCGGCCCCGTTTGCGATCGTGCAGACTGCCGACGGTCCGCTGCTGGGATCGATCTCGCTGATGCGCTTCGCCCCTGCGCACGCGCGCGCCGAGGTCGGCTACTGGCTCGCGCGCGCGGCCCGAGGCCAGGGGCACGCCGTTCGCGCGGTGCGCCTGATCTGTACCTGGGGGTTCAGCGCGCTGGGTCTGGAGCGCATCGACCTGCTCGCCGCGACGGGCAACGCCGCCTCGCAAAGCGTTGCACAGCGCGCCGGCTTCACCCGCGAGGCGGTGCTGCGCTCCTACATGGAGGGCACCTATGAGCGCCAGGACATGGTCGCCTACGGGCTCCTGGCCTCCGAAGCCGATCGCTGATCAGGGATCGACCAACGCGCGGAACTCTGGCTCATCGGAGAGGGGGCGGAGGTCGTCGTCGTCGCGGGCCCAGTCTGCGACCTCAGGCCGGAGCGTCACCGCACGCGCCAACGCCGCCATCGCCCCGGTCCGATCACCGCCGACCGCCTCCAGGCACGCGAGGTTGTAGTGCAGCGATCCGCTCTGCGGGTGCGCGCTCAGGCCCTCGTGGATCAGCTCCCGGGCTCGCTGTGGGTCAGATCTGATCAACGCTTCGGCGCGGAAGGACCATTCCCAGTCCGAGGGCTCAAATGTCGGCGGCCCACCGAAGCTGAGCACCGTCGTGGCGGGCTCGACGGCGACCGCGTGACGCTGGGAAGCCGGATCGGGGAGGAACACGTAAGTGCCACTCGGGGCGTCATAGGTGCGACCGTCGATCTCAAAGCGGGCGTGACCGGCGGCCACGAAGTACAGCTCCTCGTGGGCCCGGGCCGGGTCATCTGACTCCTCGCTATGAGGCTCGACCACATCCTGGCCGGCCTCGGCGGCCGTGTACGCGTTGCAGCCGAACGCCCGGATGCCCAGCTGCGAACGCACCGGGCGCCAGGTGAGGCTGCCCGGGCCGGGGATCGACTCCAGCTCGTCGAGCGCGACGATCCGCGGCGGCTGGGGCATCTCCCTAACCCCCCGCCGTTCCGGCCGCCGGTGACCCGAGCGAGCTCACGCGCCAGCCCTGGTCCGTGTTGATCAACTCGATCGTGTTCAGCGCTGCGCGCTGACCATGCGCGGCGGTGAGCGCGACCGCCGAGGCACTCTTCCCGCTGACCTTGATCCGCGCCACGCTCAGGGTCGGATCCTGAACGCTCTGCACGAAGATCTTCATCGCCGGCTCGCAGCCCAGACCGGCGCTGGACAGGCGTCGCAGCAGCGACGGCGCCAGCACCTGCTCACACAGCGTCTTGTAGTCGCCGCTGGCCGTCGCCTTGGCGAACTGCTGCAGCTTGGCCTGGACCTCGTCCCGCGCGCTGGCGCCGCAGCCGGCCAGCGCGCATGAGAACACCAGGATCACGATCCCCGAAGCAGGCCGCATGGCCGGAGAGGGTAGCCTGTGGAGCATGCCCCTGGACCCGCTCACAGACGGCCACGGACGGCTGATCGGCGATCTGCGCGTGTCGGTCACCGACCGCTGCAACTTCCGCTGTCAGTACTGCATGCCCGCCGAGGGCCTGCCCTGGCTCGAGCGCGCCGAGATCCTGAGCTTTGAGGAGATCTCAAGGCTCGTCGGGCTGCTGGCCAAGATGGGCGTGGGCGACATCCGCCTGACCGGCGGCGAGCCGCTCGTGCGCCGTGACTTCCCGAAGCTGGTGGAGATGCTCACGCGCACCGAAGCTGTGCACGAGGTCTCGGTCACCACCAACGGGTTCCTGCTGGAGCGTGACGCCGAGGCACTCGTCCGCGCCGGCGTGAGCCGCTTCAACGTGTCGGTCGACTCGCTGCAGAGCGATCGCTTCTACGAGATCACCAGGCGCGACGCGCTGCCCCAGGTCTTGCGCGGGCTGCAACTGCTGGAGCAGTTCCCTGAGGCGCACCCGATCAAGGTCAACGCGGTGGCGATCCGCGGCTTCACCGAGGACGAGATCCTGCCGTTCGCCGAGCTGGCCCGGCGATCTCCCTACGAGATCCGCTTCATCGAGTTCATGCCGCTGGACGCCGATCGCAACTGGAGTCCCGAGCAGGTGCTCAAGGGCGCCGAGATCCGCGCCGCGATCGAGGCCGTGTACCCGCTCGAGCCCGAGCCGCGCCCCGCCAGCTCGACGGCGCGCGTCTACCGGTTCGCCGACGGCCGCGGCCGGATCGGCTTCATCAACCCGGTGTCCGAGCCGTTCTGCGCCGACTGCAACAGGATCCGGCTGACCTCCGACGGACGTCTGCGCACCTGCCTGTTCTCGCTCAACGAGACCGACCTGCGCGGGCCGATCCGCGAAGGTGCGGATGACGCTGAGCTGGAGCAGATCATCCGTGACGCGGTCTGGCGTAAGGAGCTCAAGCATCACGTCGGAGAGCCCGGCTTCATCCAGCCGTTGCGGACGATGTCCGCCATCGGCGGTTAACCGGATCGCAAGCTTTGCCCGGCATCATCTGAGGCTCAGATGCCTCTGCTGATGCTGTTCGCGCTGATCGCGGGCGCCGGAACCGCGATCACGCCATGTGTCCTTCCGGTGCTACCGGCCCTGCTGTCGGCCAGCGCCGTCGGCGGGCGCCGGCGGCCGCTGGGAATCGTGCTCGGGCTCGCCGTGTCGTTCACGGTCGCGATCGTCCTCCTGGCCCAGCTGGTCAAGGGAGTGGGGCTGGCCGGCGGCGCCGCGAGGACGCTGGCGATCGTCGTGCTGTTCGTCTTCGGCCTGGTGATGCTGATCCCCGAGCTGGCCGAGCGGGTGCAGGCGCCGCTCTCCCGCCTGGCGCGGTTCGGTCCGCGCACCCGGGGGGACGGCTTCTGGTCGGGCGTCGGCGTCGGCGGCGCACTCGGCTTCGTGTGCGCTCCGTGCGCCGGGCCAATCCTTGCCGCGGTCACTTCGGTCAGCGCGTCCGGCGGCGCCTCGGCGCGGGTGGTCGCGGTGGCCCTGTCCTATTCGATCGGGCTCGGCGCCGTGTTGCTGCTCTACGCACTCGGTGGCCGGGCGGTGATCGAGCGCATCCGCCGCTCGGCCCGTGGCCACGTGGTGGAGCGCACCCTCGGAGTGGTGCTGCTGGTGACCGCTGTGGTGATGGCCACCAACCTCGACGTGCGCTTCGAGGAAGCGCTGGCCAAGGACACCAGCCTGCCCGCCTTCCTGGTCGATCCCACCCGCTCGCTGGAGAACTCAGGCGCGGTCCAGAAGCGCCTGGCCTCGCTGCGGCCACCGTCGCGCTTCGCCGAGCGCCAGAACCAGGCCTCGGCGACGCCCGTCGCCGACCGCGTCGGCGTCTCGATCGCCAGGGTCAAGACGCCGTCGCTGCCCGATCTCGGCCCAGCGCCGGAGTTCACCAAGACCCAGCGCTGGTTCAACACGCCCGGCGGCGCTCCGCTGACGCTCGCGGGGCTGCGCGGACACGTTGTGCTGGTCGACTTCTGGACCTACACGTGCATCAACTGCATTCGCACGCTGCCGTTCCTCAAGGGTCTGTACGCCACCTATCACCGCTACGGCCTGCAGATCGTCGGAGTCGAGACGCCCGAGTTCACCTTCGAGCAGGACGCCGGCAACGTCGCGCAGGCGATCCAGTCCGACGGCCTGCGCTATCCCGTCGTCCAGGACAACGAATACGGCACCTGGAATGCCTATCAGAACCAGTACTGGCCGGCCGAGTACCTGATCGACGCACGCGGCCAGGTCAGGCACACGCAGTTCGGCGAGGGCGACTACAAGCAGGACGAGGCTGCGGTCCGCGAGCTGCTCTACGAGGCCGGCGCCCGGCAACTGCCGACGCCGATGACGGCCACCGCGATCATGCCCTCCACCCAGCTGGCCACGCCCGAGACCTACCTGAACGCCGATCGCGCCCAGAGCTTTGCCGAGCAACTGCAAACCGGCACGCACTTCTACGCGGGCGTGATCAACCCACAGCTGAACGAGTTCGGCCTGCACGGAACGTGGAAGATCACCTCACAGTCGGCCAGCCCCGTCTCCACCGGCGCCTCGATCGTGGGCCGCTTCCAGGCCGGTCACGTCTACCTCGTGCTGACCTCGGCCGGCAATCAGCCGCGCAGCGGCCGGGTCCTGCTCGACGGCCACCCGATCTCCGCCGCCGACTCCGGGGCCGACGTACACCAGGGGATCGTCACCATCGTCGACCAGCGGCTCTACTCGCTGGTGTCGCTGCCCAGCGCCGGGCAGCACACGCTGACCGTGCAGCTGCCACCCGGCGTCAGCGCGTATGACTTCACCTTCGGCTAGCGGCTAGGACCGGGCCGATCGGCGCCGGCGGTCGATGATCGCCGCAGCGCCCAGCACGTCCTCAGGCGCGTTGATGTTGAACAGCAGCTCCGGGTCCTCCACCTCCAGCAGTCGCGGGCCAATCGCCGCCACCGCCTCTCTCAGCGGCAAGGTCGCCTGGCGCGCGCTGGGCGCCAGCAGCTCCGCCGCCTGCGGTTGATAGCAGCCCAGCAGGGGCTGTGCCGCCCCCTGATGGGCCGCCAGCACCGCCGGCGCGCCGCCAGGATCCGCCTCGACCAGCCGGCGCACGAGTGCCGCCGTCACGAACGGCAGGTCGACCGCGCAGATCAGCGCGGCCCGGCCCTCGGCGAATCCGAGCGCGTGCACGATCCCGATCAGCGGATGTCGCGGGAAGCGCGGCTCCAGCCACACGGTCACCCCCGGCAGGCTCGGGAGCAGGCTGCCCGGCTTGGCGATCACTGCGACATCGTCCAGCGCCGCCTCCAGGGCCCTGAGCGGATAGCAGATCAGCGGCGTGCCGCACAGCTCGACCGTCGCCTTGGACCCCCCTATGCGGCGCCCCATGCCGCCGGCCAGCACGATCCCGATCGGCGGTTTGGGCGGCTTCATCGGCGTCTGGGGAGCCGGTCTCTCACTGCGCGAGCATAAGGGCTCGCGACGAAATTTCTGACGGCTTGTCCGGCCATCCCGCGGGGCCCGGCCAAGATCCTAACCACACGTCCTATCATCAACCGGCATGGAGGGCTCGACAGAGGTCCGCAGCTGGTTGCGCTGCTACCGCTGCTGGTCACAGAACCTCGAGGTGCAGGTGCATTACGAGGGGATCCATCGGATCGACCCCGAGAGCGGGGAGCGCGGCGAGGTCGTCGACGAGATGCAGGAGGCGGTCGTCCAGTGCCTCGAATGCATGCACGACCAGCCGCACCTGGGCTTTCACAACGGACGGGTCGAGCCGATCGAGGATCGCTGGGAGCGAATGATCGCCGGCACCCCGTGGGTCGCCTCCTGCACGGTGACAGTCGACGCCGACGACGTCGAGACCTGCTCGGGTCCCGAGGCCGGCGACGCGCTCTCCTACGCCGCCTTCGGCGACCACGGCACCCGTGAGTTCTTCACCCATGTGCGCTTCCATAAGCACGACGAGGATCGGATCGTCGTGCACGTGCTGGTCGAGCTCTACGCGCGCTCGGCCGAAGAGGCCACCGATGTGCTCGACGAGGCCGCGAGGGGCACCCTGGCGATCACCTCACTGGCCGAGGAGTCCCGTCCGCCGGCTTCGACCGGAGACGACCAGCACTGAACGCCGGCCGGCGCCACCAGGCCTCAGAGACGAGCAGCGCGAGCGCGACCGGCACGGTGGCCGGAAGCTCGTTGACGACGAAAAACAGCAGATCAAACGCGCCGGCCAGGACCAGCGTCAGCACCGCGGCCGAGCGCTGGCGGCGAACCTGGCCGGCCAGCACGGCCCCAAGCAGGGCCGCCACGAACAGGTCACCGTAGCCCAGAGTCACCGACCCGAACAGCTCGCTCTGCAACTGCGGGAGCCCGCCGCCCGGGCTGGCCGCCACCAGGGTCGCGTTGGGCGCCTGAAGCAGATCCGAGACGACCAGCCAGACGTCGGCCACCGCCATCAGCACGATCCCGAGCTTCAACCAGGCGGGGGGCGTGACCGCCGACAGCAGGACACCTAGCGTGACGCAGCTGAGCGCCGACAGCAGCGCCGCCGCCGCCTCGCCCACCAGCGAGCCCCGCGCCGTCCAGGCGACGACGAACAGTACGGCGGCCACCAGCGCCGCCAGCGGCCTGGCGCCGCGCGTGGCCCAGCCGAGCGCCGCGGCAGCCAGCAGCGGCACCGCCACCAGGGCCAGGTAGGTCAGCCCCGTTGCCGTGTCCGAGACGTAGCGGATGGCAAAGATCACCACCACGATCGAGCCGATCGGGATCAGCGCCCAGCCCCGCCCCGAAAGCCGCTTGAGCCGCTCGGCGCCGGGCGCTATCCGGGGCGCCGCCACGACGCCGGCCTGCAGTACCAGCAGACCGGCATCGGAGGGGATGAATGCGAGGGCCACGCCTCCAGGGTACGAAGGCGAGGCCCCGGGCCGCGGCGCCCAGGCGGAGTCCCGGAGCCGCTGCGCCTGTGGGCGCGGTGCCTGTGCCCGCTGCGCCTAGCCGCGGTTCCCGGCCGCGGTGTCCAGGCGCTGCTCGAGCGCCTGCAGCTGGTCGCGCAGCTCGGCGGGGAGCTTGTCGCCGAACTCGGCGTAGTGCTCCTTGATCTGCGGCAGCTGCAGCGCCCACTGCTCGGGATCGACCTCCAGGAGCTTGGCCATCATCTCCTCGCTGACGTCGAGGCCATCGGTGTCGATGCCGCCCGGGCCGGCCGGCGGGACCCGCCCGATCGGCGTCTCCACGGCCTGGGCGCCGCCGATCACGCGGCCGAAGATCCAGGCCAGGACGCGCGAGTTCTCGCCGAATCCGGGCCACATGAACTTCCCGTCCTCGTCCTTGCGGAACCAGTTGACGTAGAAGATCAGCGGCAGCTTGACCCCTTCGCGGCGTCCGACCGCGAGCCAGTGGGCGAAATAGTCGCCCATGTGGTAGCCGCAGAACGGCAGCATCGCCATCGGGTCGAAGCGGAGCTTGCCCACCTGCCCCGCCTGGGCGGCGGTGGTCTCCGAGGACATGATCGAGCCGAGGAAGGTCCCGTGCTCCCAGTCGCGAGCCTCGTGCACGAGCGGCACGACCGTCGCGCGGCGACCGCCGAACATGATCGCCGAGATCGGCACGCCCTTCGGATCTTCCCACTCCGGGGCGATCGACGGGCACTGCGCAGCGGATACGGTGAAGCGCGCGTTGGGATGGGCGGCTGGGCCGTCGGACTCAGGCGACCAGTCGTTTCCTCGCCAGTCGATCGCGTGGACTGGTGGCTCACCCGTCAGCCCCTGCCACCAGATGTCACCGTCGTCGGTCTTGGCGCAGTTGGTGAACATGGTGTTGCGGCTGACCATCTCGATCGCGTTGGGGTTGGTGAGCGCGCCGGTGCCGGGCGCGACGCCGAAGAAGCCGGCCTCGGGGTTGACGGCGTAGAGCTGGCCGTCCTCGGCAAACTTCATCCACGCGATGTCGTCGCCGATCGTCTCCACCTTCCAGTCGGCCAGCGTCGGGATCATCATCGACAGGTTGGTCTTGCCGCACGCGCTGGGGAACGCGCCGGCCACGTATTTGACCTCCCCCTTGGGCGAGGTCAGCTTGAGGATCAGCATGTGCTCGGCCATCCAGCCCTCGTCGCGGGCCATCACCGAGGCGATCCGCAGCGCAAAGCACTTCTTGCCCAGCAGCGCGTTGCCGCCGTAACCGGAGCCGTAGGACCAGATCTCCCGCGTCTCGGGAAAGTGCACGATGTACTTGTTGTCGGCGTTGCAGGGCCAGGAGACGTCCTCGACGCCGTCGGACAGGGGCATCCCCACCGAGTGCAGGCACGGGACGAAGTCCCCGTCTTCCCCGAGCACGTCAAGCGCGAGCTGGCCCACGCGGGTCATGATCCGCATTGAGGCCGCCACGTAAGCGGAATCGGTCAGCTGCACGCCGATGTAGGAGATCGGGGAGCCGAGGGGACCCATCGAGAACGGGACCACGTACATGGTCCGTCCCCGCATCGAGCCCTTGAACAGGCCGGTGAGCATCGCGCGCATCTCGGCCGGCTCGCGCCAGTGGTTGGTCGGGCCGGCGTCGGACTCACGCTCGGAGCAGATGAAGGTGCGATCCTCCACCCGCGCCACGTCGGCCGGATCCGACAGCGCCAGGTAGGAGCCCGGCCGCTTGGCCTCTGAGAGCTTCTCGAAGGTGCCGGCATCGATCAGTGTCTGCGCCAGCTGGTCGTACTCCTCCGCGGACCCGTCGCACCAGTGAACGTCGTCGGCGCCGGTGAGCGCCGCAATTTCGTCCACCCACGCCCGCAGCCGAGCGTGTTTGGTAGTTGCCTGATTCTTCGGTGCGGTGTGGGCCATGGCTGGTTTGAGAACTCCTTAAGGCTGTCGGTGGCCCGGGGAAGCGTACCCGGCAGAAGCGCTCGATGACTGCGTAGTTGACCGCGAACTGGTGTGTTAGCGCTAACCAGGTTGTTTGCGCGGGACGAGCACCAGCCGCTTGAATTCGGCCACCAACACCCCGTCCTGATTCAGCACCCGGGTATGCACGCGTACCGTCCCCCGATCGAGCTTCGTTTGCGACGGCTTGACCTCCAGCACCTCGGACTCGCAGTACAGGGTGTCGCCGTGGAAGACCGGCGCCGGATGCTTGAGTTCCTCGGTGGCGAGGTTGGCGATCGCCTTGCCGCTCACGTCCGACACGCTCATCCCCAGCGCCAGCGAGTAGACCAGCGGGCCCACGACCACGTTGCGGCCCTGCTGGGACTGCCTGGCATAGACATCGTTGAGGTGCAGAGGGTGATGGTTCATCGTGATCAGGCAGAACAGGTGATCGTCGGATTCCGTCACCGTCTTGGCCGGCCAGTGCTTGTAAACGGCACCGACCTCGAACTCCTCGAGGTAGCGGCCGTACGGATGCGCGCCGGTGGCCTCGCGGGCCGCCTGATCTGTTTCGACTTCGGGCATCTTCAGACTCCTGAGTGGTTTCGAGAGCGGCCTGAGAGCATGCCAGCAGCGTACGAAGGCTGACCTCCGGTACGCAGGCCGGGCGCCGCCAGACGGCCGCGACCGCTAGCGTTCGGCCGTAACCCGATAGGAGACCTGACTGTGCGAAACCCCCGCGACTTCGGAAAACCACTGGCGATCGGCGCGCCTGCGCCGATCCTGGAGATCCCGTTCAAGCCCTCGCGGATGATCCACTTCTTTGACCCCAGCAACGAGAAGATGGCGGCCAAGCTGCCTGAGCTGGCTGCCAAGTCCGACATCCTGCTCGGCAACTTGGAGGACGCCGTGTCAGTTGATCGCAAGCTTCCGGCGCGGGAAGGGCTGGTCAGAATCGGCAACGAGATCGACCTGGGCGACACGGCGCTGTGGACGCGCGTCAACAGCCTCGAGTCCCCCTGGGCGCTGGACGATCTGACCACCCTGGTGACCGAGATCGGCCACAAGCTGGAGGTCGTGATGATTCCGAAGGTCGAGGGACCGTGGGACATCCACTACGTCGACCGGCTGCTGGCCCAGCTTGAGGCCAAGGCAGGTCTGGAGCGCCCGATCCTCGTGCACGCGATCCTGGAGACCGGGCTCGGCGTCGTCAACCTGGAGGAGATCGCGACCGCCAGCCCGCGCATGCAGGGGATGAGTCTGGGACCGGCCGATCTGGCGGCGTCGCGGCGGATGAAGACGACGCGCGTCGGCGGCGGGCACCCCGGATACCGGGTGATCAACGATCCCGATGAGGCCGACCCCGAGGCCCCGCGCCCGACCACCCAGCAGGATCCGTGGCACTACTCGATCGCGCGAATGGTCGATGCCTGCACCTCGGCGGGAATCCTCCCCTTCTACGGACCCTACGGCGATATTCGCGACGTGGAGGGGTGCGAGACGCAGTTCCGGGCCGCCTTCCTGCTCGGCTGCGTCGGAGCTTGGTCCCTGCATCCGGTGCAGATCGAGATCGCCAAGAGGGTCTTCAGCCCGGACCCCGACGAGGTGCTGTTCGCCAGGAAGGTGCTGGAGGCGATCCCCGACGGACGCGGCGTGCACATGATCGACGGCAAGATGCAGGACGACGCCACCTGGAAGCAGTGCAAGGTGATGGTTGAGCTTGCCGAGATGCTCGCGCAAAAGGATCCCGAACTGGCCGAGGCCTACGGCTTCACGCCGGCGGCGGCATAGGCTCGGCTGACGTGCGGATCTCGGCCAAAGCTGACTATGCGGTGCGGGCGGTTGTCGAGCTGGCGGCCGCGCCAGGCGACAAGCCGGTCAAGGCTGAGCGGGTCGCAACCGCGCAGGAGATCCCGCTCAACTTCCTGGAGAACATTCTCGGTGAGCTGCGCCACGCCGGCATCGTCCGCAGCCATCGCGGGGCCGAGGGCGGCTTCCGCCTGGCCAAGGCGCCTGAGCAGGTCACCGTCGCCGACGTGATCCGGGCCGTCGAAGGACCGCTGGCCAGCGTTCGCGGCGGCCCGCCCGAGGACGCCACTTATCCCGGCGCGGCGGCGTCCCTGCCCCGCGTGTGGATCGCGGTGCGGGCGAACCTGCGCAAGGTGCTGGAGCGCGTGACGATCGCCGACCTCGCCAAAAGCAAGCTGCCCTCGGCGATCGAACGACTCGCCGAGGATCCCGAGGCCTGGATCACACGCTGAGCGCTGCTGCTGCCGCCGAGCGGCTGGTGCTGCTACGGGCTCACGCCGAGGCCCGCGCGCAAAGTGCGGCTATGACTCGCCGGCTGCGGCTGCGGCTGCGGCCGGGGCGATATCGGCCGGGCTGGGTTCACGGCTGATGCCGCCGCGCAGCGACGGCTCGATCGGGACACCGGCGGGCGGCCGCACGTAGACGATGTCGCCGGAATCGAGCTCGAGCTCCTCGGCCTGAGCCCTCGTCAGCTGCGCCCTGACCTCCGACCCGTCGGGCAGCTCGAGCTCCACGCGGACCTCGAACCCAAGGTGCAGAACCTTCCCGATCATCGCCTCGATCGTGCCGTCCTGCTCCGTCAGCGAGATTGCCACGTCATGCGGACGCACCAGCCGGTTACCCAGCTTGCTGACCGGCCCGACGAAGCTCATCACGAATTCGGTGGCCGGCTTGTCGTAGATTTCGCGTGGCGGGCCGACCTGTTCGATCTTGCCTGAGCTCATGACCGCGATCCGGTCGGCGACCTCCATCGCCTCCTCCTGGTCGTGGGTCACCAGCACCGTGGTCACTCCCTGTTCGTCGTGCAGCCGGCGCAGCCACGCGCGCAGCTCAGCTCGGACGGTCGCGTCCAGGGCCCCGAACGGCTCATCGAGCAGCAGGACCCGTGGCTCGACGGCCAGCGCCCGCGCCAAGGCCATCCGCTGCCGCTGACCCCCAGACAGCTGCGAGGGCCGCTGCTCGGACCATTTCGTGAGTCCGACGAGCGCCAGCAGCTCATCGACGCGGGCGCGCACCTCGTCGCGGGGGCGCTTACGGATCTGCAGCCCGAAGGCGACGTTCTCCCGCACACTCATGTGCGCGAACGCCGCGTAGTGCTGGAATACGAAGCCGATCCCGCGTTTCTGCGGGCGCACGTGGCTGACGTCGATGCCGTCGATCAGCACCGTCCCGGAGTCCGGGGTCTCCAGCCCGGCGATGATCCGTAGCAGCGTCGACTTGCCCGAGCCGCTGGGCCCCAGCAGCGCGGTCAAGGAACCCTGCGGCACCTCAAGCGTGACGTCCTCGAGCGCATTGAATTCTCCGAACTGCTTGGAGATGGCATTGACGTCGATCCTCATTTTGGCTCATGCCTCCTGGGGGCGAAAAAGGTCATCGCAAGCAGCACAACCAAGGACATCACGGCAAGTTCGGTGGCAGCGGCGTAGGCGCCGGTGATCGTGCTTGCGCCGACCTGGGAGTCGCGCTGGTAGACAAGCAGCGGCAGTGTCAGCGTCGACCCCGCGACGTTGGAGGAGACGACGAGCACCGCCCCGATCTCGCCCAGCGCCCGCGCGGTCGACAGGACGACCCCGTAGGCGACGCCCCAGCGGATCGAGGGCAGTGTCACGCGCCAGAACGTCTGCCAGCCCGACGCGCCGAGCGTCGCCGCCGCCTGCTCCTGCTCGTCGCCGACCTCCACCAGCACCGGCGCGACCTCGCGCACGACGAACGGCATCGAGACGAACACGGTGGCCAGGGCCATTCCGGCGGGGGCATAGATGATCTGGATGCCATGACTCGAGAAGAAGCTCCCGAACCAGCCGGAATTCCCGTAGACCAGGGTCAGGGCCAAGCCGACGATCACCGGCGAGACCACGAACGGCAGGTCGATCAGTGCGTCGAGCACGGCGGCCGCGCGGCCGCGCCGGCGGACCAGCACGAGAGCGCAACCGATCCCGAAGATCGTGTTCAGCGGCACCGCGATCGCCGCCATCGTGACCGTCAGCCAGAACGCGCTGACCGCGGCCGGCGTGGTCATCCAACCCCAGGCCACGCCAAAACCGTGCTCAAACGTCCGCCCGAACACGACGCCCAGGGGCAACAGCAGCATCACCGCCAGGTACAGCAGTGCCACGGTCCGTAGCGAGAGCGTGGCTCGGCGGCTAATGGGCAACTCGCCCTCCTGACCGGCGCAGGATCACGAGCACGAGCAGCGACAGGATCAGCAGCACGAGCGACAGCGAGGCCGCGGCCTGGGGAGCGTCGCTTTCGATATCGGCAAAGATCACGATGCTGGCGATCTGCACCTTGCCCACGATCAGCACCAGGGACCCGATCTCCCCCACCGAGCGCGCGAACGCGAGCGCCGCTCCCGACAGGATCGCCGGACGCAGGGCGGGCAGGATGATTCGCCTGAACGTCACAGCGTTGGAGGCACCGAGCGAGGCCGCGGCCTCCTCCACCTCTCGGTCGAGCTCGATCAGCACCGGCTGCACCGAACGCACCGTGAACGGGAGCGTCACGAACAGCAGCGCGAGCACCACGGCCACCCGCGTGTAGGCGAGGTGGATGTGAAACGGGCTGTCGGGCCCGTAGAGCGCCAGCAGCGTCAGCCCGGCGACGATCGTCGGCAACGCGAACGGCAGGTCGATCACGGCGTTGATGATCCGCTTGCCGGGGAACTCGTCGCGCACGAGCACCCAGGCGACGACGGTACCCATGACCGCGCCGATCAGCGCGACGAGCAACGACGCCCCGAGCGTCACGCCGAGCGCGGTGAGCGCCAGCTTGTTGGTGACCGATTCCCAGAAGCTGCTCGGGCTCTGGGCAATCGCCTTGACCGTCACCGCGGCGAGCGGGATCAGGACGATCACGCTCATGTACAGCGAGGCCAGGCCCAGCCCCAACCCGCCGCGGCGCGCGCCCCTGAGGC
>CABEDJ010000482.1_pt1 | contig 17161 bp, 18 predicted proteins | sample 3422951 | NCBI WGS metagenome assembly CABEDJ01 (sample SAMEA5534329, study PRJEB31848) | metagenome | biome: tundra; feature: field; material: soil | place: USA | collected 2013-05 | depth 0.15 m | reverse complement strand
TGGCCAAGGACGGCGTGATCTCCTCCAGCTTCTTCTTCGAGCTGCGCGCCACGCTGGACGGCCAGCGCAGCGACCTGCGCGCGGGCACCTATCAGCTGCAGCTGGGAATGACCTACGGCAAGGTGCTGTCGGTGCTGACCACGCCACCGCCGGCGGCGAAGGTCACCGAATTGACGATCAGCGAGGGCCAGACCCGCAGCGCGGTGAACAAGCTGCTGCGCTCCCAGCACGTGCGCGGAAGCTATCTGGCCGCGACGCGCAGCTCCAAGCTGCTTGACCCGCGCCGCTACGGCGTGCGCCGGCGCCCCGGCTCGCTGGAGGGATTCCTGTTCCCCTCCACCTATCAGCTGATCGACCCGGTCAAGATCTCGGCGCTCGTGGCCGACCAGCTGAAGACCTTTCGCCAGCGCTTTAGCACCGTCAACCTCAGCTACGCGCGGGGCCGACACCTGACCCCGTACGAGCTGCTGATCATCGCGTCGCTGATCGAGTCAGAGACGCCGACCAGCCACGACCGGCCGCTGGTCTCCTCTGTGATCTACAACCGGCTGGCCGACGGGATGCCCTTGCAGCTGGACTCGACCACGCGTTACGCGACCGGCAACCTCCACGGGGCGCTGACCGTCTCGCAGCTGAATTCCGCTTCGCCGTACAACACGCGCGTGCACAAGGGTCTGCCGCCGACCCCGATCAACAGCCCCGGCATGGCCTCGATCCAGGCCGCCGCTCACCCCGCCCGCACAGGCTACCTGTACTTCTTCGCCAAGCCGTGCAGCACCGGATCGGTGTTCGCCAGCAACTACAACCAATTCCTGGCGCTCGGTCGCCGCTACGGCGCAAAGCGTTGCTGAGCGACGCCCAGGCGCCAGGCGCCGGGCCACGGACGCGCCTCGGCGTGCTCGGGTGGCCGGTCGGCCACAGCCGCTCGCCGGCGATCCAGAACGCCGCGCTTCACGCCGCCGGGCTGGCCGGCTGGCGCTATCAGCTGTTGCCCGTGGCGCCGGCGCTGTTCTCAGAGACGGTCACCGCGCTGGCGCCGGCGGGCTTCCGCGGCGCCAACGTGACGATCCCCCACAAGCAGGCGGCGCTGGAGCTCGCGCACGAGCGCAGCGCCCGCGCGCGGGCGATCGGCGCCGCCAACACGCTCACGTTCGCGCCCGACCGCACGATCAGCGCCGAGAACACCGACGCCCCCGCCCTGATCGCGGCGCTGCCGTTCGGCGTCGCCGGGCGCAGCGCGCTGGTGCTCGGCGCCGGAGGCAGCGCCCGGGCCGCGGTCTGGGCGCTGCTGCACGCCGGCGCGGCGCAGGTGTGCGTCTGGAACCGCAACCCCGAGCGCGCCGTCGCCCTGTGCGAGCAGCTGGGCGGAGCTCCCGTGCGCCGCGCCGCGCCGGCCGACCTGTTGGTCAACTGCACCTCGGTCGGCTTGGCCGGCTCCCCGCCGGCGTTCGCCGCCCTGCCGGTCAGCGAAGCGGACCTGACCGGCTACGGCTGCGTGGTGGACCTCGTCTACGTCCCCGGCGAGACCGACCTGATCCGGGCGGCCAGGGCCCGCGCTGTCGCGACGGTCGACGGACTGGAGCTGCTGGTGGGCCAGGGAGCGCTGAGCTTCACGCTGTTCACGGGGCGCCCGGCGCCGGTGGCGCAGATGCGGGCGGCGGCGCGCGGGGCGTGAAGGCCGATCGCGCCCCGCTATCGTGCGCCGCCAGGGACCCAGCTTGGAGGTGTCAGGATGAGTGGCGAACAGAGCGAGAACGGATCGGAGGCCAGCGCATGCCGCCCGTGCCGCGGCACGGGCCGTCTGATCTCCGGGCTCGGAGGCGAGCCGCACGAAGTCGTCTGTCCCTGGTGCCACGGCACCGGGGAGCGGATCGCCGGTTTCAACCCGCAGGAGTCCCCGGCCGAGGGAGGCGCGCAGGCGCAGGAATAAGGCGGCCTCCGGGCCGGACGCGCCGCCCGTAACCTAGTGCCATGATTCAGAAATTGCGCGGCAGCCTCACGCCCAGCCACTCACGAGACTGCACCCGAAATTTCGAATCAGGACACTAAAGCGCCGATGGCGCTGCACCTGACCACCGCCGGCGAGTCACACGGCCCCGGCCTCACCTGCATCATCGAGGGGCTTCCGGCAGGGCTCGTGCTCGACCACGACGGGCTCGATCGCGACCTGGCGCGCCGCCAGCTAGGGCACGGGCGCGGCGGGCGGATGAAGATCGAGCGCGACCGGGTGGAGCTGTCGGGCGGCGTTCGCCACGGACGCACGCTCGGAGGCCCGATCGCCATGCAGGTGGTCAACCGCGACTACGCCAACTGGGAGGAGCGGATGAATCCGTGGCCGGTGGAGGCGGAGGTGGCCGAGGTCCACCTGCCTCGTCCAGGCCACGCCGATCTCGTCGGCACCCAGAAGTACGGGTTCACCGACGTGCGCGACGTGCTGGAGCGGGCCAGCGCGCGCGAGACGGCCGCTCGGGTCGCCGGAGGGGCGGTGGCCAAGGCGTTTCTGGCGGCGCTGGGGGTGAGCGTGCACTCTCACGTGATCCAGATCACCGGCGTCAGCGCGCCCCACCCCGACGATCTGCAGCCGAGCGATTTCGACCATGTCGACGAGTCGCCGGTGCGCTGTCTGGACCCGGACGCGAGCCGGGCGATGGTCGCCGAGATCGACCGTCTGCGCAAGGCCAACGAATCGCTCGGCGGCGTGTTCGAGGTACGCGCGTTCGGGCTGGTGCCCGGTCTGGGCTCGCACGTCTCCTGGCTGGAGCGCCTCGACGGTCAGCTCGGCCAGGCGATTCTGTCGATCCAGGCGGTCAAGGCGGTTTCGATCGGCGACGCGATCGAGGTCGCCGGTCTGCCCGGCAGTTTGGCCCACGACGAGATCTTCTACGACGAGGAACGCGGCTACTGGCGGGAGACCAACCGCGCCGGAGGCCTGGAGGGGGGGATGACCACCGGCCAGCCGCTGGTCGTCCGCGGCGCGATGAAGCCGCTGCCGACACTGACCAAGCCGCTGCGCTCGGTCGACATCGCCACCCACGAGCCCGCCCAGGCACTGCGCGAACGGACCGATTCGTGCACCGTCCCGGCGGCGGGTGTGGTGGGGGAGGCGATGGTCGCGTTCGTACTCGCCGACGCCTACCGGCGCAAGTTCGGTGGCGACCACATCGACGACGTGCGCGCCGCGGTGGGCGCCTACCGCCGGCGGATCGGGTGGCGCCAGGGGTGATGCTGGCGGCCGGGACCCGCGGCGAGGCTCGGCGCGTCGTAGTGCTGATCGGCTTCATGGGCGCGGGCAAGTCGACCGCCGCCCTCGGCGCGGCCGAGCTGCTGCACGCCAACGCGCTCGACGTCGACCAGGTGCTGGAGCAGCGCCTGGGCAAGCCGATCGAGCGGGTGTTCGCCGAGGACGGCGAGGCCGCTTTCAGGGCCGCCGAGGAGCGGATCACGCTGGAGCTGCTCGACGCCCCCGACACGCACGTGCTGGCGCTGGGCGGCGGCGCGGTGGCCTCGCCGCGAGTGCGCGCGGCGCTCGCCGGCCATCTCGTCGTCTGGATCGACGTCGACGTCGACGCGGCCTGGGCGCGCTGTGAGGGCAGCGGGCGACCGCTGGCGGGGGAGCGCTCGGAGTTCGAGCGCCTCTACTCAGCCCGCGAGCCCCTCTACAGATCGCTGGCCGACGTCGTGGTGGGCACCGAGCGCTCGGATCAGATGCCGCGGATCCTCGGCGCGCTGGAGGGGCTGCCCGCCGGGGCCCGGATGCTGTGGGCCGCCGGGGCCTCGGCTGACTACCCCGCGTTCATCGGTCCCGGTCTGCTGTCCGACGGCTTCTGGCCGGTCTCGGTGCCCGGGCGGCGCTTCCTGGTCACCGACGGCAACGCGGGGCGACACTACGGCGACGCGCTGGCGCCCCTGGGCGGGCGGATCGCGATCATGCCCGGCGAGCAGTCAAAGACGATCGCCCACGCCGAGATTGTCTGGACCGAGCTGGCGCGGACCGGCATGACGCGGGAGGACGTGGTGGTGGCGCTCGGCGGCGGCGTGGTCGGCGACCTGGCCGGCTTCTGCGCGGCCACCTATCAGCGCGGGGTGCGCTACGTCCAGGTGCCGACCACGCTGGTGGCCCAGGTCGACTCGGCCTACGGCGGCAAGACCGGGGTGGATCTGTCCGAGGCCAAGAACTACGTCGGCGCCTTCCATCAGCCGTCGGCGGTGATCGCCGACGTCGACGCGCTTGGATCGCTGCCGGCGGCCGAGCTCGCCGCCGGATACGCCGAGGTCGTCAAGACCGCCCTGATCGCCGGCGGTGAGCTGTGGGAGCGCGTCCGTGGCGGCGCCAACCCCGCCACCGCCGAGGTGATCACCGCGTGCGCGCACGCCAAGCTGCGAATCGTGGCCCAGGACGAACATGACTCCGGCGTCCGTCAGACGCTGAACCTTGGTCACACCGTCGCGCACGCGATCGAGACCGTGACCGGGTACGCCAGCTACCGTCACGGCGAGGCGGTGGCGCTGGGGCTGCTGGCGGCGTTGAGGCTGTCCGAGCAGCACGAGCTGCGCGCCGAGGTGGCCGGGCTGCTGGCGGCGCGCGGGCTGCCGACCACGCTGGACGGGGTCGATCCCGACGCCGTTGTGATGGCCACCGCGCGGGACAAGAAGCGCCTCGGAGACCGGCCGGTGCCGTTCGTGCTGCTGGCGGCGCCGGGCGAGGCGCGGCCAGGCTGTGCCGTCTCCTCCCGGGAGCTGATCGCCGCCGTCAGAGAACTGGCACCGTAGTCCGATGCGCAATCGCGTCGAAGTGATGCACGGGGTCAACCTCGACCAGCTCGGCCGCCGCGATCCCGAGCACTACGGCAGGCTGACGCTCGACGAGCTGGAGCGCCAGATCTCCGGCGCCGCCGCCGAGCTGAGGCTGGAGACGCGGTTCTTCGTCAGTAACCACGAAGGCGAGTTCGTCGAGCACCTGCACCGGCTGGCCGGGATGGCCGACGGCATCCTGCTCAACCCCGGCGCGTGGACGCACTACTCCTACGCGATCCGCGATGCGCTCGAGCTGACCGGCCTGCCGGCGGTGGAGGTCCACCTGTCCGACGTTGACTCGCGTGAGGCGTGGCGCCGGGAGTCGGTGATCGCTGAGCTGTGCGTCGCGCGGATCGCCGGCAAGGGCCCCGAGGGCTACCGTGAAGCGCTGCAATGCCTACACAAGGAGTTCTCCGCATGAGCCACCGCGCCGAACGCCTGATCGAGTGCTTCGCCTCGGCCGAGATCGATCTGCTGCTCGTCACGGCACTGGTCAACGTCCGCTATCTGACCGGATACAGCGGTAGCAACGGGCTCGCCCTGATCGGCCCTCAGACGAGGGTGTTCGTGACCGATTTTCGCTACATCCAGCAGGCCCGGGTCGAGGTCGACGGCTCCTACGAGCAGCGCCATGACCAGCTCGAGCTGCTCGACGCGCTCGCCGGCGTGCTGCCGCCCGGCGCGCTGAGACTCGGATTCGAGGACACGCACATGACCGTCCGCCAGCACGCCCGCCTGCTCGAGCTGCTCCCCGAGCGGGTGTCGCTCAGCGCTGTCGGCGGGCTCGTCGAGCAGCTGCGCGCGGTCAAGGAGCCCGGCGAGATCGAGCGCATCCGTGCGGCCAGCGCCGTGGCCGACGCCGCCTTCGAGCAGCTGCTGTCCCAGGGGATCGCCGGGCGCACCGAGCGCGGGGTGGCGCTGGCGCTGGAAGCGGCGATGCGCGAGCACGGCGCCCAGCGTCCCTCGTTCGAGTCGATCGTCGCCGCGGGCCCGCACGGCGCGCTGCCGCACGCCCAGCCCCGCGACGTCGAGATCGGCCGCGGCGAGTTGGTCGTGATCGACTGGGGCGCCGAGATCGACGGCTACTGCTCGGACTGCACGCGGACGATCGCCACCGGCGACCCCGGTGCGGAGGCCCGCGAGGTCTATGAGCTGGTGCTCGAGGCTGAGCTGGCCGGGGTGCAGGCGGTCAAGGCCGGCGCCGGCGGGCGCGAGGTCGATGCCGTGGCCCGCGCAATGATCGAGGCCGCCGGGCACGGCGAGCACTTCGGCCACGGGCTGGGTCACGGGGTCGGCAGCGAGATCCATGAGGCCCCACGGCTCTCCAAGCGCTCCGACGACGAGCTGCGCAGCGGCAACGTGGTGACCGTCGAGCCGGGCGTGTACCTGCCGGGGCGCTTCGGAGTGCGGATCGAGGATCTGGTCGTCGTCGGCGATCAGGGTTGCGAAACCCTGACCTCCGTGCGCAAAGAGCTGATCGTCACCGACTGACGTCCGGGGTCTCTAGACTGGCCCGCGGCTAATGCTCTCCACCAATCAATTCCGAAACGGCAACCACATCGACGTGGACGGGACCGTGTTCAAGATCATCGAGTTCCAGCACGTCAAGCCCGGCAAGGGCGGCGCGTTCGTGCGCACCAAGCTGCGCAGGGCCAGCGACGGCAACGTGATCGACCGGACCTTCCGCGCCGGGGAGAAGTTCCGCTCGGTGCGCACCGAGGTGCGACGGATGCAGTTCCTCTACCGCGACGGCACCGACGCCCACTTCATGGACGCCGAGAGCTATGAGCAGCTCACGATCCCCGAGGCTTCGCTCGCCGATGCGCTGCGCTGGATGAAGGACTCCGAGGAGTTCGAGCTGCTCTACATCGACGACGAGCCCGCCGACGTCCAACTGCCCAGCGCGATCGACCTGGCAGTCACCGAGACCGAGCCCGGCGTCCGGGGCGACACCGCCTCGGGCGGTGGGACCAAGCCGGCGACGCTGGAGACCGGCGCGCGCATCTCGGTGCCGCTGTTCGTCAACATCGGCGACGCCGTACGCGTGGACACCCGCTCTGGCGAGTACGTCTCCCGTGCCTGACTTAGTGGCCGCCCCGACGACGACTCGGGGGGGCTCATGAGCAGCGGTGCGTAGGACCGAGCAGCGCCGCGCAGCGGTCTGGGCGCTCTACCAGAGCGATCTGCTCGGCCGGACGCTGGAGGAGCAGTTCGCGGGTGACACGCACGCCTTCACGCGGTCGCTGGCCCAGCTAGTGAGCGAGCACCAGGACGAGCTCGACGAGCTGATCCGCAGCCACGCCACCGGCTGGTCACTGGAGCGGATCGCGCCGCTGGAGCGTTCGATCCTACGTGTCGGGCTGGTCGAGCTGCTGTACGCCGACGCGATCCCCGGCGAGCGGCCGATCCCGCCGGAGGGGGCGATCGACGAGGCGGTCGAGACGGCCAAGCGCTTCTGCGGCGCCAACGCGCCGGGATTCATCAACGGGATCCTCGGCTCGGTGCTCCGCGAGCGCGTAAGCCAAACGTAGGAGTGCGCCCCCGCCGGCGGGCAAACCGGCGACAATCCGCCCATGCGCCTGCTCGTCGTCGACGATGATCGTGCCCTGCGCGACGTCCTGCGTCGCGCGCTCACGCTGGCCGGCTACGACGTGCGCCAGGCCGACAGCGGCGCCAGCGCGTTGTCGGAGATCGCCGCGAGTGTCCCTGACGCGGTCGTGCTCGATGTCGGCCTGCCCGACATCGGCGGGCTCGAGGTGTGCCGGCTGCTGCGACGCGAGGGCAACCGCGTGCCGGTGCTGATGCTGACCGCGCGCGACGCGGTCTCTGACCGGATCGACGGCCTGGATGCCGGCGCCGACGACTACCTGGTCAAGCCGTTTGACATCGACGAGCTGAAGGCGCGTCTGCGGGCGCTTCTGCGACGCGCCGGCGGCGAGGGCGATGTCGAGGGCGGCCTGTCCTTCGGCGTGCTGCGGCTCGATCCCGCGCGCCACGGCGCATCGGTCGGCGACAACTTCGTCGAGCTCACGCGGACCGAGTACCAGCTGTTGGAGCTGCTGATGCTCAACCCTCGTCGCGTGCTGCCGCACAGCCTAATCTATGACCGCGTGTGGGGCTATGACTTCGGACCCAGCTCCAACGCGCTGCGCGTCTATGTCGGCTACCTGCGCCGCAAGCTCGAGGACGCCGGTGCGCCGCAGCTGATCCACACCGTGCGGGGGGTGGGATACGCGCTGCGGGAGCCGAGCGAATGAGCCTGCGCGTCCGGCTCGGCCTCGCCGCTGGGGTGGCCGTCGCGCTGGCCGTGATCGCGGTCGCGGTCTCGGCCTATGCGGGCACGCGCTCGGAGCTGCAGGGTCAGGTCGATCAGTCGCTGCAGAGCCTGACCAAGCAGGTCCTCTCCCAGAGCGGCGGGCCGAACGGCGGTAACGGCAGCGGCGCTGCCAACGGCAACGCGGGCGCCAACGGCAATGGGCCGCTGATCGGTTCGGGTTTCGGCTTCCAGCGAGCTCCTCAGAACGGTGAGGGTCCCGGAGTCAAGGACGAGGGCCTGGGGCTCGACAACCGCCCCGTTCCCGCGTTCGGGGCTGCGCCGGGAACCCTGACGCTCGTTTACACCAACGGTGGCACCTACGTCCCCGCCCACCAGAAGTACCGCATCCCCCCGGATGCTCAGGCCAAGGCGATCGCCAAGAGCGGCCGCGGCCAGTACTACACAGACATGAGCGTGGCCGGAAGCCACATCCGCGTGCTCGCGACCGGGATCGGACGCGATGGCGCGTTGCTGGTCGCGCTGCCGCTGAAAGAGGTCGACCAGGCGCTCGCCAGCCAGCTGCTGCTGATGGTGGCGATCGGGGCCGCCGGGATCGCCTTCGCCGCGCTGCTGGGGGTTCTCGTCGCCCGCACCGCGCTGGCCCCGATCGAGCGCTTCACCCGTCAGACGGAGGCGATCGCGGCCAACCCGGAGCGGCTCGATCAGGAGCGTCTGGACGTCGAGGGCGGCGACGAGCTCGCGCGCCTGGCGCAGACCTTCAACCGCACGCTGGACGCGCTCGAGCGCTCCGTGGAGTCCCAGCGCAACCTGGTCGCGGACGCCTCGCATGAGCTGCGCACCCCGATCGCCACGATCCGGGCCAACCTGCAGCTGATGCGCGACGAGGCGCTGCTGACCGCCGAGGACCGCAATGCGCTGCGCGCCGACGTGATCGAGGAGCTCGACGAGCTGACCGCGCTGGTCGGCGACGTCGTGGAGCTGGCGCGCGGCAGCAAGCCCACCGGCGAGCCGGGCGACGTCCGCCTTGACCAGATCGTCGCCGGCGCCGTCGAGCGCACCCGCAGGCGCGCGCCGCAGCTGAGCGTGCAGGCGGATCTGGAGCCGACGCTGGTGCGCGGGGAGGGCGATCGGATCGCCCGGGCGGTCACCAACCTGTTCGACAACGCGGCCAAGTGGAGCCCGCCCGGCGGCGTGATCGAGGTGAAGCTGGGTGACGGGATGCTGTCGGTCAGAGACCACGGGCCGGGCTTTCACGAGCAGGACCTCCCGTTCGTCTTCGACCGCTTCCACCGCGCCCGTGACGCCCGCTCCAAACCGGGCTCCGGCCTCGGCCTGGCGATCGTCCGCCAGGCGGCCGAGGCCCATGGCGGATTCGTGGAGGCCTCCAACCCGCCCGGCGGAGGGGCGCTGATGCGGATCGGGTTCGGCGCGCCGCTGGAGCTCTCAGACACCGAGGCCGAGGCGCCACTGAGCGCTTCGTGACGCGGGACCGCCGGGGCCAGCCGGCGATCTTGGCCAGGTAGCGATCGTCATGGGCTCGGCGGCTTTCCAGATCACCACCCGGCCCTGGACGCCGGTGATCCAGCGCCCCCGGTGCCCGACGCGGGGCATCGGTGAGGCCTGCGCGGCGACGCACAGCGCCGGGACGAGGATCAAACCCGCGAGCGCCAGCGAGCGCCTAAGAATCCTCATCGCGTCAGCTTACGAGCGCCGCGGGAGGCTGCCGAACGCCCGCGGAGCAGCGGCGCCAGCGACGGCGTGCAGGCGCAGGCCGCACCCCGCAGCCGGGGCAATCCAAACAGGTCCTCGATCGTCTGTAGGACGGAGTAGTGATCGGTGGGTGAGTGCAGCCGCGCCCCGATCCTCGCCCCCGCGCCGGCCACGATCGTCGCGATGTGACCGCCGGAGGCCAGCCGGCAGCAGCCGTCGTCGCTGCTGCCCTCATCCCAGGTCAAGAACAGCAATCCGCGCGGTCCCAGCGATCCCAGCAGCGGCGGCAGCAGCTTGGCGAGAAAGCGATCGCCGGTGGCGGGATCGCAGTCGTGCATGTCGTGGCACAGGTTGGGCGTGATCCAGATGAAGCGCGGCAGCGTGCCTGCCCGCTCGTCGGCGGTCAGCTGCGTGAGCGCCACGATCCGCTCACAGCGGCTCGGGTCCCGCGTGATGAGCGTGTAGTAGGCGAATGGATCGTGCTTCTTGGCGTACTCGCCGGCTCCGGCGCCGGTGAAGCACGGTCGCGGAAGGTCCTCCATGTAGGCCTTCCAGGAGATATGGGCGCTTTCCAGCTGATCGACGATGCTGGTGGCGCCGACGCCGCATCCGGTGCAGTCGCTGTCGATCCCGAACGTGGCGCCGCCGGTCAGCGCGATGTAGTTCGGTAGCGAGGGGTGGGCGATCGAGAACATCGAGCTCGCCAGCGCGTAGCGGTCCGCGAGCGCGTTGATGTACGGCGTCGAGCGCGAGCCGATGATGTTGCCGTACTCCTCGTTCTCCATCAGCACCACAGCGATGTGCGCCGGCGCTCCACCGCTCAGCCTCGCCGGTGGCGACTGCGTCCGCTGGACGGGCCCACGGCGCACGGCGCTCGCACCACAGCCGGCGATCAGCGCCGCCACCAGCAGGATCGTGGTCAGCACGGCTGGGCTCCGGCAGAAGGGTGTGGCCAAGGTGGTTGAACCTAGAGCATCCCCGGCGGGCGGGGAATTTGTGCAGAGTCACAGGCCAAGCGTCCACTCTTGCGCCTGTGGTTTGAGTCCGATGGAGACGGGGTCGAATCTGTTGGTGGGGGTGCCGGCGCGTTCCCCGAGTGGGCAGCCTTGTCTGGCGCGCCCGCCCGCTGGCACTCCCCATATTCCTTTCTCAGAGTCGGGCGGCAACGATCAAACGATTCGCTGCCGGGACGCCGGGCGGCCCGCGGGCAGGCCGCGGCTCGCGGGGAGACCGGTCGGGCGATCGCGTGTTGACCAGTAGCGGCGGATGTACACCGGACGCCGGTCTGCGCCCACGGCGCCCCGCACCGTCTCGGTCCACCGCGCCAGCGCCTCGTCGTTCTTGGCCAGCAGAACCCCGTGCTCGGAGACCGACACGATCGTTCCGCACATGGCCGCGAGCCTACTCAGCCGAGGCTCAGGGCGAGAAGCCAGTCCCCGACCTCCGCGTTGACCGTCGCCAGGTCGGATCGCAGGCTGTGATCGCCTCTGACCTCGATCACGGTGCGCCGGTCGCCGGGCGGAGGCATGCCGAACTGGTCGCGCTCGCCTTGGATCACGAGCACCGGTACGGTCACCGCGTCGAGCTCGGGCAGGCGGCTCGGGGCCGGCTCGGCGGTCGCCCGCCGCGGTGGCTTGAGCGGGAAGGCCAGGCACAGCACCGCCACGGCGCCGACCGCGGCCGCGGTCCGGCAGGCCACCCGGGCACCCATCGAACGCCCGCCGGCCACGACCGCCAGCCCTCGCAGCTGATCGGCCCGCAGGCTCTGCACCACGGCCGTCCAGGCGACATCCAGCTGCCGGGCGGGCGCCGGGGCGCGCCGTCCCGCGACCCGGTAGGGCTGTTCGACGAGCACGACGGTGAGGCCGGCCGCCGCAGCCGCGTCGGCGGCGGCGAGCAGGTCGGCGGCGCGGACGCCGCCGCCGGCACCGTGGCCGAGCACGAGCGCCGCCCGCGGTTGGTGCGCCGCGCGGACGTGCGCTCGTGCCGATCCGTGCGGTGTCTCCAGTTCCAGCGTCTCGGCGGGGATGGTGCTCACTTGCGACCTCAGGTGGCGTAGTCGTTGGGATCGGCCGGCGGTCACGCGGATCGCCGGCTCGTAATCTTGCCTGGTGTTCAGCAAGGCGTTGGGCTCACGGCCGTTTCGGCTGCTGTTCGCAGGGCAGGCGATCTCCGCGGTCGGCGACCGTCTGGTGCCGGTGGCGCTCGCCTTCGCGGTCCTGGACCTGACCGGCTCGGTCAGCGACCTGGGCATCGTGCTCGCCGCACAGACCGTGCCGCTGATCGTGTTCGTGCTGCTCGGCGGCGTGTGGGCGGACCGCCTGGCGCGCCAGCGCGTGATGCTCGCGTCAGATTGCGTTCGCGCCGTGACCCAGGGCACGAGCGCTGCCCTGCTGCTGACCGGGAGCGCGAAGGTCTGGGAGTTGGCGGCGCTCGGGGCGGTCTACGGCGCGGCCGTGGCGTTCTTCGGGCCCGCTTCCACCGCACTGGTGCCCCAGACCGTGGAGCCTGAGCAGCTCCAGCGGGCCAATGCGATGCTCGGCCTGAGCAACAACGTCGCCTCGGTGCTGGGGCCGGCGATCGCCGGCGTGATCGTTGCGACGCTCGGGCCGGGGTGGGGGCTGGCGATCGACGCCGCCACCTTCGTCGCCAGCGCTGCGCTCCTCAGCCGCCTGCGGGTCGGCTCGGCCGTCGCGCCGGCGCGGGCCGGGACACTCGCCGAGCTGCGCGCCGGCTGGCGGGCCTTTCGCGCGCGGGAGTGGATGTGGATCACGGTCGCCTTCTTCACGGTCTACATCGGCTTCGTGTTCAGTCCATTCCAGGTGCTCGGACCGCAGGTGGCGCGGGTCTCGCTCGGCGGCCCAGGAGCGTGGGCGGCGATCAGCGTCGCGTTGGGGGTGGGCGCCGTCGCGGCCGGCGTGACCGGGCTGCGCTGGCGCCCGCGGTATCCGTTGCGGATCGCGTTCCTGGCCTTCCTGATCGGGGGGCCCGCGCTGTTCGCCCTGATCGCCGCCCACGCTCCTCTGTGGTTGATCATCGCCGCCGCGGTCCTCGACGGCGGATCGGGAACGCTGTTCAACCTGCTGTGGTTCACCGCGCTGCAGTCGGATGTGCCTCCGTCAGAGCTCTCCCGGGTTAGCTCTTGGGACTATCTCGGCTCGCTGGCGCTGCTGCCGCTCGGACAGGGACTGGCGGGGCAAGCCCGGCCTCGACCGGCCGTGAGCCCGGCCTCGACGCGGAGGCGGAATCAGCCCTTGGTGGTAGCCCCGGGTCTATTATGGTAGCCACTTAGGAGGATTCTCATGGGCGGCTGAGGCCGCGCTCGCAGGAGAGGATGAGGATCCGTGGAAGTCAAGTGAGCGATGGCGCGGCGCCAGCCACGCTTCGCAGAGCGAATCCTCGATGCAGCCTGTGCGAGCGACATCCAGAAGCGCCGCGCCCGAGCAGGCATGGACTTCGGGCGAGTGGACGACGCCGCGCCGGCCTGCCGTGGCTCGGCGCCCGCGCGTCTCGGCGTCACGCCCGGCGCGACGTGGTGCCAAGCGCCGGCTCCGGCGGATCTTCGCGCTGGTGTTGCTGCTCCTGATCGCCGATTGCTCGATCTCCTACATCAGCGCGATGACCAAGCCCTCCAACACGGGTCTGGCGGTCAACAGCGTTGAATGGCTGCGCGACAACGGCGCGGCCTGGCTGGTGTCCGACGTCGAGTCCTTCTACTACTCCCTCAACGCGCCGTCGACGGGCGGCGCGGCGCTCAAGCACCTGCCCAAGGTGGGCGTCGCCGGCGGGCTCTCCGCCTCCACCTACCGGCCGCCGCCGATCGCGCCCGTGATCAGTCCGTCGCTGCCCGGCGAGGGCCAGTGGCAGCGGACCGGGCCGCTGGTCGGAGGGGCGCCGCCGGTCCTGGTCACCACGTTCCGTCCCGACCCGCTGTATCCGCAGATGGTCGCCGGCGTCGCCTGGGTCGACGCCACCCGAACCTGGCTGCAGCTGTATCCCGGGCGCTACGAGCCGCCCAACTCCGGCAACGCGCTGGCCGAGGTGCCACCCGCTTTGCGCTCCGGCCTGCTGGCCACGTTCAACAGCGGCTTCAAGCTGGAGGACTCGGGCGCGGGCTTCGTCGCCTTCGGCCACGTGTACTCGCCGTTGCACGACGGGATGGCCACCCTGCTACGCCTGCGCGACGGGACCGCCGACGTGCGCACCTGGACCGGCGGAACCACCCCCGGCCCCGAGGTGACGTTCGCGCGCCAGAACCTGCCGCTGATCGTCGACGGCGGCCGGCTGAACCCCAACATCAGCAACGGGTCTCAATGGGGTGCCACGCTGGGCAACGCGGTCCGCGTGTGGCGGTCGGGAGTCGGCGTCGACGCCCACGGCAACTTGATCTACGCGGCGGCGGGCGAGCAGACCGCTCAGAGCCTGGCCGAGATCCTCCTGCGCGCCGGCGCGATCCGCGCGATGGAGCTCGACATCAACTCCGAATGGGTGACGTTCAACTTCTACGGGACGCCCGGCGCCAACAACCCGTTCAAGCTGCTGCCCGACATGGCGCGCGACCCGACGCGCTACCTCACGCCCGACGACCGGGACTTCTTCGCGGTCTACGCGCGCCAGGGGTGAGCCGGACCAGCGGGCGGGCTTGCGCGGCGCCAGCGGGCGGGCTTGCGCGGCGCCGCGGTCACCAATGCGTCCAGCCGCCGTCGACCTGCAGCATCTGCCCGGTGATGAATGAGGCGCGGTCGCTGGCCAGGAACGCGACCACCTCGCCCAGGTCTCGTGGCGTGCCGCGGCGCTTGAGGCACTGCTGCTCGATCACGTAGCGGCTGTAGTCCTCGGGGTCAGGATGGACCGTCTCGCCGCCGGTGGGGAACGCGCCCGGCGCGACTGTGTTGACCCGCACGTTGTGCACGCCGACTTCGCGCGCGAGCGCGCGGGTCAGGCCCACCAGACCGCCCTTGGAGGTGATGTAGGGCAGCAGCTTGGGCATCCCGAGCAGGAAGGTGATCGAGCCGATGTTGATGATGCTCCCGCCGCCGCGCCGGATCATCTCCGGCACCGCCGCCCTGGCCATCACGTAGGCCGAGCGCAGATTGGTGTCGAGCACGCTGTCGAACTCCTCGATGTCGTACTCGTCCCAGGCCTTGGACGGGTAGATCGCCGCGTTGTTGACGACGATGTCCAGGCCACCGAACGCCTGGACCGCCTTCGCCACCACGCCGCCGGCGAACTCGGCGGTCGAGACGTCGGCCACGTGCCCGACGAGCCGTCCGCCTACGCCCAGGTGCTCCACGAGCTCGGCGTTGCGCTGTACGTCGCGATCGACCGCCACGCAGCTGGCGCCCTCTCCAAGCAGCGCGACGAGCATCGCCTCGCCGAGGCCGCCACTGGCGCCTCCGGTCACGACCGCGACCTTGTCAGCGAGCCCGAGGTCCATGGTCTGCGGCGTGCGGGGCGGTCTTGAGGGCGGACATCGCAGACCTTCGTACCACAGCGATGCAATCTGCGTCCGCTCCGAGCTGCTGTTTACGAACTTTGGCGTTTTGGTTCCGGGGGGTGAAACCAAAGAGCCAAAGTTCGACCAGCGCGAGCATTTGGTTAGCTAACCCCGGTCGAAGGCGGGCTGCCCGTCCGACTGAGATCAGCGAGCGGGAGCCGTGGGTGCGGTATCTATCGCACGGACACCCCGGCGACGCCGCGCGACGATGAAATGCCGGATCCAAGCTGAGCGCCGTCCGCGAGCGCGCCGTCGGCCTGCTCAAGGGTCGTCGAGGTCACGTGGGATACCGGGACGCCGAGCGCGCGAACCTTGCTGGGCAGGTCAATCCGCATCCAGCGCGACAGACGCCAGGGCAGCGTCGAGAGGATGATCTCGTCAAAGCCTCGCAGGTGCAGGGCGTCGTGAATCGCCGCGAGGGGATTTGCGTCGCCGACATGACCGGTGACCCCGCTCCCCGCGGCGTCACCGAGCGCGGGCAGCGCGAGCTCCAGCCGCCGCCGTGCGGCCTCTCGCCCGGCGACCTCGGGATCCACAACGCGGTGCAGTCCCTGCGGTGTCGCAGGCACCACCAGGTGAAAGGACGCCGGTCCGCTCCGGGCTCGCTGCCGGACTGCCTCGATCAGCGGTCGGTCGCTGGCGGTCCGGTTGGCGACGAGGAGAACGCGGGCAAGAGTCATGATCAATCCTTCCTTGTGTTGATTGCCACTAGCTTTGTTCATCCTGGCGGTCGAGGGCGCCGCCGTCCATCACGATTTCCCGTGGACTCTTAGGACATTCCTAAGGCCCATAGCCAAATGTACGTACATTCGAATATGCTGAACATGTAATGACTTCGTCGGCTGCCACGATGCTCGGCGCAGACCGCGCCGTCGACCGGGCGAGCCCGCTGCCGCTGTGGGCGCAGGTACTGGCCGACCTGAGCGAACGGCTCGCCGCGGGCGATTTCGATCCGGGGTTCCCGACCGATCAGGAGCTGGTCGCTGCTTACGGCGTCTCGCGGCAGACCGCACGCGAGGCCGTCAGAAGGCTCGTCGACCAGGGTCTGCTGGCCCGCGAGCGGGGGCGCGGAACCCGGGTCCGCCGGCTGGCCTTCGAGCACCGGCCGGGGACCCTGGAGGGCCTGTTTCACCAGGTCGAGGCTCAGGGCGCGACGCAGACCAGCATCGTGCGGGTGTGCCGGGAGACGCGCGACGCCGAGATCGCGCACCGCCTGAAGCTGCCCGCGGGGGAGCCGCTGGTGGAAATCGAGCGGCTGAGGCTGGCCGACGGGGAGCCGCTGGCGCTCGATCGCAGCTGGCTGCCGGCCCGGGTCGCGCGGGGCCTGCTCGAGGCCTCGCTGGTGCACGCCGGCCTCTACGACGAGCTGGCCCGGCTCTGCGGCGTGCGGATCACGGGCGGCAGCGAGCGGGTCTCGGCCGTCGTCCCGACGGCGCATGAGCGGCTGGCGCTGGAGATCGGCGCCGATGTCGCGGCGTTGGCGATCGAGCGGCTCGTCCACAGCAACGATGCACCCGTGGAGTGGCGCCAGAGCTTGGTTCGTGGAGATCGCTACAGCCTGGTCGTCGAGTTGTCCTCGCTGCGAGTCGGGCAGCCGTCGCTGCCGTGGGCCTATGAGGCTCCGGGATGAGACCCCGGGCATGGCGGTCACGGATCGGGAACCCGGCTTCGAGAGCGGCCCGGGCTCGCGCCGGCCGCATGCCGTTGAGCCAGATCAACCGGCACTTCTCTCTGCAGCCCAACGTCCCGGGCCAGGGCATCGTCGCCGGCTACAAGCTCAGCTTCTGGGGGCTCGTCGTGGTGATCGGGGTGGCGACCGGGCTCGGTGGCGCAGCCCTGACCCTGCTGCTCACCTTCGTCGAGCACACGGTCTGGTCCTACGA
>CABEDJ010000438.1_pt1 | contig 18294 bp, 11 predicted proteins | sample 3422951 | NCBI WGS metagenome assembly CABEDJ01 (sample SAMEA5534329, study PRJEB31848) | metagenome | biome: tundra; feature: field; material: soil | place: USA | collected 2013-05 | depth 0.15 m | reverse complement strand
CCGGTACTCAGCGGGAGCGCCTTGTTGTGATCCTCCAGCAGCACCATCGAGCGGTCCGCGCTCGTGCGCGCAGCGGCCAGGTGCGCTGGAGTCAGCTCCGCGTGCTGGACGCGGGTGGGATCGGTGTAGGGATGGCCGAACAGGCCCGCCAGGTACTTGAGCGTCAGCACGTGGCGGACGGCGTTGTTGAGCTGGGCCATCGTGAGCTTGCCAGACGCCAGCAGCTGGGGTCCGGTGTTGGCGTAGGTGGAGTTCTGGCTGGGGATCTGAACCGCCATCTCGATGTCGACTCCGGCCGTGAGCGCCAGCCGGGCGGCGTCCTGCTGGTCGGACGCGTAGCCAAAGGTGATCAGCTCCTGGATCGCCTGGTAGTCGCTGACGACCGTTCCGCCAAAACCCCACTCGTCGCGCAGGATCGTCTGCAGCAGATACGGATTGGCGCTCGCCGGCACGCCGTCGAACGAATTGAACGCACTCATCACGGTGGCGGCGCCGGCGTAGACGGCCGCCTTGTACGGCGGCAGGTAGTCGTTGAAGAACTGCTGCTGGGACATGTCGACCGTGTTGTATTCGCGCCCGGCGACGGGAGCGCCGTAACCGGCGAAATGCTTTACGGTCGCGGCCATCTTGTCCGGAGCGCTGAAATCCGTGCCCTGGTAGCCGCGCACCTTGGCCGCGGCGATCGCCGAGCCGAGGTAGGGATCCTCGCCGGCGCCCTCGACCACGCGTCCCCAGCGGGGCCCATCGGCGCCGCAGCAGATCCGATCTGGCGCCGCCACGGAGTTGGCGTGGTGCTAGAGCTCGGCCAGCACGTCGTTCAGGGTTGCGCTGGGCCGCATCGCCGCCGCGGCCAGCTCGGGATCCGGTCGGTAGTAGCCGCCGATGTCCACCGGCGAGCCCTGCACGGCGTTCAGCTCGTCCACGATCGCCGACTCGGCGGCGGCCAGCCGCTCGGCCAGCGGGTCCAGGCGGTCAGCGAGCTCCGGGTCGCCGGTCTGCTGGGTCAGTTCCTGGGCCCAGTAGAGCGCCAGGTAGAAGTGGCTGCCGCGGTTGTCGAGCTCGCCCGTCCTGCGCGACGGCGACCGGTTTTCCTCCAGCACGCGCCCGGTGGCCCGGTCCAGGGCGTCGGCCAGGAGCTTGGCGCGCGGATTGTCGGTCTTCTCGGCCAGCATCTCCAGCGAGGGGACGAGCGCCAGGAACTCGCCGAGCGAGTCCCAGCGCAGGTGGTTCTCCCTGAGAAACTGCTGGACGTGCTTGGGCGCCGAGCCGCCGGCGCCGGTCTCGAACAGGCCGCCGCCGTTCATCAGCGGCACGACCGAGAGCATCTTCGCGCTCGTGCCGAGCTCGAGGATCGGGAACAGGTCGGTCAGATAGTCGCGCAACACGTTGCCGGTGACCGAGATCGTGTCTTCGCCGCGCCGGGCGCGCTCCAGCGTGAACCGCGTCGCGGAGGCGACGTCCATGATCTCGATCCGCAGGCCGTCGGTGTCGAGCTCGGCCAGCGCCGGGCGGACCTTGTCCAGCAGCTGCGCGTCGTGCGGGCGCGTCTCGTCGAGCCAGAACACCGCGGGGTCACCGGTGGCGCGGGCGCGGGAGACGGCCAGGCGCACCCAGTCCTGGATCGCGGCGTCCTTGGCCTGGCACATACGCCAGATGTCGCCCGGCTTGACCGCATGCTCCATCAGCGTCGCGCCGCGTTCGTCGATCACGCGGACGGTACCCGCGTTGGTCATCTCGAACGTCTTGTCGTGCGAGCCGTACTCCTCGGCCGCCGAGGCCATCAGGCCGACATTGGCGGTGGAGCCCATCGTCGCGGGATCAACGGCGCCGTTCTCCCGGCAGTCGTCGATCGACTCGGAGTACAGCGCCGCGTAGGAGTGGTCAGGGATCACGAACTTGGTGTCCTGCTGCTCGCCCGCGGCATTCCACATCTGGCCCGAGGAACGGATCGCGGCGGGCATCGACGCATCGACGATCACGTCGCTGGGCACATGCAGGTTGGTGATGCCGCGGTCGGAGTCGACCATGGCCAGCGCAGGACCGTCGGCGTAAGCCGCCTCGATCGCCGATGACACGGCGTCACGCTCCTCCTCAGGCAGCCGCTCGATCGCGGTCAGCAGTGCCGCCATCCCGTCGTTGGCGTTGGCACCCACCGAGGCAAGCGTAGCGCCATGCTCGGCGAACAGGTCGCTGAAGTACGCACGGACCGCGTGGCCGAAGATGATCGGGTCAGAGACCTTCATCATCGTCGCCTTCAAGTGCACCGAGAACAGCACGCCCTGCTCCCTGGCCTCGGCGATCTGCGCGTCCAGGAATTCCCGCAGCGCGTCGCGCCGCATTACCGCTGCGTCGAGCACCTCCCCGGCCAGGACTCCGATCGCCTCCTTGAGCACCGTCACGTTACCGTCGTGGGCGACGTGCTCCACCTTCACCGAACCCTCGTGCTCAACGGTCACCGACTGCTCGGTGGAGGCGAAATCACCGTCGCTCATCGTCGAGACGTGCGAGCGCGAGTCCGGGGACCAGGCGCCCATCGAATGCGGATGCGCCCGCGCGTAGGACTTGACCGAGGCCGGCGAACGGCGGTCGGCGTTGCCCTCCCGCAGCACCGGGTTCACGGCACTCCCCTTGACCCTGTCGTAGTGCGCGCGCGCTTCGCGCTGCTCTTCGCCGGCCGGCTCGTCAGGGTAGTCGGGGATCGCGTAACCGCTCTTCTGCAGCTCGGCGATCGCCGCCTTCAGCTGCGGCACCGAGGCGCTGATGTTGGGCAGCTTGACGATGTTGGCCTCGGGCGTCTTGGCCAGCGCGCCGAGCTCGACCAGGGCATCGTCGACGCGCTGATCGGAGCGCAGCCAGTCCGGGAACTGCGCCAGGATCCGGCCGGCGAGCGAGATGTCGCGGACCTCGACCTCGACCCCCGCCGCCCCGGCGAACACCTGCAGGATCGGCAACAAGGAATGGGTGGCCAGCGCGGGCGCCTCATCGGTGATCGTGTAGATGATCTTCATACCGGCGTTCAGCCTACTGGGCAGACAACCGGCATCGAGCAGCCAGGCGACCGGCGTTCAGGCCAGGCCTCCAGGCAGCGGAGCGTCTCGCGCCGCCGCGCCCTGCTCGCCCGGAGCCGCCCGCCTCAGTGGTTGAAGGCGTCGTTGATCGGCGTCGCGTAGCGGTCGTTGTCGGTCAGCGGCGAGAGCCCGAGCGCTGCCTCGATCATGCGCGCCGCGCTGTAGTGGTCGTAGCGCACGGCAGACTGAAACCCGCGCTTGACGCTGTTCTGCGAGCCGACCAGGATCGTCGCCACCCGATTGGTCTGCCCGTTGCCGAACCACCCGGGCAGATTGTTGCCATCCTCATCCCACGTGACGATCAGCAGCGAGCGCTGACCTCGCCAGGCCGGCGAGTCGAAGATGTGCGGCAGGGTGGTGCTCAGCCACGTGTCGCCGGCGGCGATCCCGCAGGACTCCATGTCGAAGCAGTCATCGGCCGCAAACCACGAGAAATTCGGGGTTGTCGAGGCCGAGCGCAGGTCGGAGAACATGGCCGTGAGCGGCTGCATGTGGGCTTTGCAATAGGCGCGGTCATCGCGCATCTTGGCGAAGTACAGAAATGGGGCATCGTCGGGGTAGTAGTAACCGTGCGTGGTGGTGTCACAGTTGCCGTTGGCGCCGTCCTCGTACTCCTTCCAGGTCTTGCCCACGGCTTCGGTGCGGTCCCCCAGGCTCGGCGCGTGGAACACGCAGGTCTGGACGCAGTTGCTTTCCAGGCCGCCGTAACCGCCGGTGTGGCCGAACGTCGTCCCGGCGGCCAGGCCGTAGTAGTTGGGGTCCGAGTAGTGCGTGAGCGCCGAGTAGTTGGTCAGCAGCGAGTTCTCAGACGCCAGCGCGTTTATGTAGGGGGCCTGCGGGTTGCCGATGATCCCCGCCCCACCGTCGACCGTGTTGCTGGTGGCCGAAAGGTTCTCGTTCTCCATGAACACCAGGAACACGTGATCGAACCGCGGCACTGTCGAGACCGGAACGATCAGCGCCGCCGGCCGCAGTCGGTCGCTGCTGACGGTCAGCCACAGGTCCTGCGCGTAGCCAGCGGTGATCTCGCCCGAGGTCCAGATGAAGTCGAGATCCAGCCTGATCGCGCGCGTTCCGGCCGGGACCGGGCCAGCCGCCTCGCGCCGCAGGAACGAGGTCAGGTTGCCACGGTCGGCGTTGGTCACGGGGCCTATCCGCCGGCTGCCGAGCGAGCCCCCGGCCGAGTTGAGGAACGTGGCGATCAGGACCGCGCGATCGTCCTGGGAGCCGTAGCCGCCGAGCCAACCGGACAGATCGAAGGTGGCGCGGCCCGCGTCGATCTGGCGCCGGTCGCCGTCCACGGACACGGTCTGGGTGAGCGAGCCATCGCCGCGAGTGCCACCAGCGAAGAAGGCACTACCGGAACGGGCGCCCGGCGTCGAGGCGTTTGGGAAGTGCCCGGTGTTCTCCAAGCACACCTCCTCGGGCGCTCCCGCGGAGATCGTCCAGCCCGGATTGGACATGTCCTCATAGCCCGAGGAGGAGCACAGGCCGGCTCGCGGTCCGCCGTTGACGATCAGGTTCGGCGACGCGGCGTTCGCCGCCGGGACGAACGCGAGCGCTCCGATCAGCCCGACCAGTGTCGTGAGAAACCGACGGTTCCGCATCTGCCCTCCCCGGATTTGGCGCATTGCGCCACAAGGTACGCACCGGCGTCCGGGCCCTCAACCAAAGTCACCAGAACTTCACTCTGGCATCTCGGGTTCAGCGGGTGTGGTGGACCTCCTGCAGACCGTAGACCGGGGTCTCGATGCCCTCGGCGCGAGCCTTGAGCTGCAGCGCCAGGTACAGCGAGTAATAGCGCGACTGATACAGATTACCGCCGTGGAACCAGAGCGCCGGCTGATGAGTGGGCTTCCACATGTTGCGCTCCTCACCCTCCCACGGACCGGGATCCTTGGGAGTGTCGGATCGCAGGCCCCACACCTTGCCCACCTTGTCGGCCATCTCACGTGACATGAGCTCGGCGACCGAGCCGTTCATCGACTCATAACCGGTCGCGTAGACGACCAGGTCGGCGGCCAGCTCGGTGCCGTCCTGCAGCACGACCGCGGCCTCGGTCAGACGCTGCACCTGGCCCTTGGCGAGCTTGACGCCAGAAGCCATCGGGTGCGAACAGCTCCGCCGCGGCGCCGGCATCTCCCTGCATGAGCGCCTGGTCAAAGCTCGGTAGCCACCGGTCGACGGCAGCCGCGGCGAGGGGTGCTTGCGTGCTCGACATGACCTCCCTTCGTACGAAGCTATGCGTTGCAGTAATTGTGGCGCCGTGGACGATCCGGGCAGCTGACACTACGATCCCGTCGCGTGACCACCCCCGATCACACCGACCGGCACGGACGAAGCCCGTTTCCCGCAATCGCCGACTATGGCTTCCTTTCTGACTGCGAGGCGACTGCGCTGGTAGCGCCGAGCGGCAACGTCGAGTGGATGTGCCTGCCGAGGATGGACTCCCCCTGCGTGTTCGGCGCGATCCTCGATCGCGATGCGGGCCGGTTCCGGCTCGGCCCGGCCGACGTCGCCGTCCCGAGCGCCCGCCGGTACCTCCCCGGCACGATGATCATCGAGACGAGCTGGGGGACGAAGGGCGGCTGGATCATCGTTCGCGACGTGCTCCTCGTGGGCCCGTGGCATCACGAGAATGATCGCTCGCGCACGCATCGCCGCACGCCCACCGACTACGACGCCAGCCACGTGCTGCTGCGCACGGTCCGCTGCGTCAACGGCGAGGTTCAGCTGACGCTCGACTGCGAGCCGGCGTTTGACTATGGCCGAAAACGCGGCACGTGGGAATACACGGACCACGGCTACCGAGAGGCCCTGTGCCGCGCCGAGGGAATCGATCTCGAACTGCGCCTGACCACCGATCTTAACCTGGGGATCGAGGGTCCGCGCGCGACCGCGCGTCACCTGATGCGCCAGGGACAGCAGGCGTTCTGCGCGTTGTCCTGGAGCGAGCATGAGCCGCCACGATCGTTTGCCGACGCCTCCGAGCGCTTGGTATGGACGGCTCACCACTGGCAGCACTGGCTCGATCGGGGTGACTTTCCCGACCATCCGTGGCGCACGCATCTGCAACGCAGCGCGCTCACCCTGAAGGGGCTCAGCTATGCGCCCACCGGTGCGCTGGTGGCAGCGGCCACCAGCTCGCTGCCAGAGACGCCGCGCGGCGAACGCAACTGGGATTACCGTTACACGTGGATCCGCGACGCCACCTTCATGCTCTGGGGTCTCTACACGCTGGGCTTTGATTGGGAGGCGAACGACTTCTTCTACTTCGTCGCCGACGTCGCTGAGGCTGAGCAGGGAGTGCTGCAGATCATGTACGGCATCGGTGGCGAGTCAAAGCTCGTCGAGCAGACGCTCGACCACCTGTCCGGTTATCAGGGGGCGCGACCGGTGCGGATCGGCAACGCCGCTCACAGCCAGACCCAGCACGACGTCTGGGGCGCGGTGGTCGATTCGATCTACCTGCACACTCGGTCGCGTGACTACCTGCCGGACCGCCTGTGGCCGATCATCAAGCAGCAGGTCAAGATGGCCCTCGCCTCCTGGCGCGGGCCCGATCAGGGGATCTGGGAGGTGCGCGGTCCCGCCGCGCATTTCACATCCTCGAAACTTATGTGCTGGGTCGCGGCCGACCGGGGTGCGCGGCTGGCCGAGCTCCGGGAGGACTGGGACCTGGCGCGGGAGTGGGGCTCAGCTGCCGCCGAGATCCACGCGGACATCTGTGAACATGCCCTGGACGCGCGTGGGGTTTTCACGCAGCACTACGACACCGACGCCCTCGACGCCTCGGTCCTGCTGATCCCGCTGGTGGGCTTTCTCCCCCCTGACGATGAGCGCGTACGCCAGACAGTGCTGGCGATCGCGGACGAGCTTAGTGAGGACGGTCTGATGCTCCGCTACCGGATCACAGACACAGAAGATGGCCTGAGCGGAAAGGAGGGAACGTTCACGATCTGCTCCTTCTGGCTCGTCTCCGCGCTGTCAGAGATCGGCGAGCGCGACCGCGCACGCGACCTGTGTCAGAAGCTCCTGTCCTACGCCAGCCCGCTGGGGCTCTACGCCGAGGAGATCGAGCCGCGCAGCGGCCGCCATCTGGGCAACTTTCCGCAGGCGTTCACCCATCTGGCCCTGATCAATGCGCTCGTGCACGTGATCCGCGCCGACCAGCAGGCGGATGAGCCGGGATTCTCCTATCTGGACGAGCTTGAACGGCTGCCTTCGCCTGAGGTCTGAACCGTTGATCGGAGGAGATCTCGCGGGCGTGATGATCGGCGGAGCATGAGCTCTGGCGATCCGCAGCCGGCCGGGGCGAGCCGGCGGGACTTCGACAGCGACGTCGCGATCCTGACCGATGTCCTGCACGACGTGGTGAAGGCCAGCGACGGCGAGGCGGTCGTGGCACTGCTCGACCGGACGGTGACGCTTGGGGGCGCGGCCCGGGGTGGCGACGCGGTGGCCGCCGAGCGCCTGGCCGCGCTCGTGGCGAGCCTGGAGCTCGATCAGGTCGAGGTGCTGGTGAGATCGCTCACGCGTTGGTTTCAGCTGGTCAACCTGGCCGAGGACAACGAGCGGGTACGCCGCCTTCGCCGCCGTGACGCGCTTACGGCCCCGGCTGCGCGCGAGGGATCGATGCGGCACGCGATCCGGCAGCTGGCTGGGCTTGGAACCACCGGCGCCGAGATGCAGGAGCTGCTCCGCCGGGCCGAGTTGAGGCTCGTGATGACCGCACATCCGACCGAGGCCCGCCGCCGCACGACGATCGACAAGCTCGCGCGCGTGTTCGGCGTGCTGCGCGAGCTTGACGAGGCGTCTCATCCGGACACCGAGGGCGCACGGCGACGGATGCGCGCGACGGTCCAGGAGCTGTGGGGATCAGACGAGCTGCGAGCAATCTCGCTGACCGTCGCGGACGAGGTCCGCGGCGGTCTGATTCATTTCGCCGCAACGCTGGCCGAGACGGTGCCGCAGATCTACCGCGATCTGGAAGAGGCGCTGGCTGAGTATTTTCCCGGGGAGCGCTTCGACGTACCGCCGTTGCTCAGCTTCGGGTCGTGGATCGGTGGCGACCGTGACGGCAATCCGTTCGTCACCCCGGCCACCACCGTCCAGGCGCTCGACCTGATGCGCGAGCAGTGCCTGCGTCTTCTGGAGGGCCGCGTCGGGCTGCTGGCGGGGCGGCTTTCCCTGTCCGATCGGGTCAGCGGGGCGGCGGCTGGATTGCAACCGATCCTGACCGCCGGAGCCGAGCGGTTCTCAGAGCTGGCCTCGCAGCTGGCGGCGCTGAACCCCGAGGAGCCGTATCGCCGCGCGCTGACGTTCATCCGCGAGCGGGTGCGAGCCACCCGGCGCCGCGACGCCGGCGCCTACCACAGACCCGCAGAGCTTCTGGATGATCTCCGCCTGGTGCAGCAATCGTTGCGGCACGGCGCCGGGGCATTCACGGCTGCGGGCGACCTGCACGACGTGATCCGCCAGGTGGAGGTGTTCGGGTTTCACTTCGCGCGCCTCGACATTCGCGAGCACGCGCGCGTTCACGAGCGTGCGCTGGCCGAGGTGTACGCCACTCTCGGCATCTCGGATGGCTACCTGGATCTGACCGAGGACGAGCGGATCGCCCGTCTGTGCCGGGACATCGCCGATCACCGGCCGCTGATTCCGACCGACATCAGTGATTTCTCGGCCGGCACCCGGGAGACGATCGAGACCTTCCGGATGGTGCGCAGCGCGCTGTCCGGCGATCACCCGGGCGCGATCCAGACATATGTGGTCTCAGGCACCGAGCGTCCCGGTGATCTGCTCGAGGTATTGCTGCTGATGAAGGAGGCCGGCCTGGCGAGCGCCGGGGGCGAGCGAGCATCACTGCGGATCGTGCCGCTGTTCGAATCCGGCGCAACCCTGGCCGGGGCGCCGGCGACGATGGACCGGCTACTCCGTGAGCCCGTGTATCGCGCGGCGCTGCGCGCGGTGGGCGACGAGCAGGAGGTGATGATCGGCTACTCGGATTCCAACAAGGATGTTGGCTACGTCGCATCGGGCTGGGCGGCCTACCGGGCTCAGACGCAGATCGCCGAGGTGATCCGTGGCCATGGCGCCGGCTGGATGTTCTTCCACGGACGCGGCGGCGCGATCGGCCGTGGCGGCGGCCCTACCAACGCAGCGATCCTGGCGCTCCCGCCAGGGACCGTCGATGGGCGACTGAAGATGACCGAGCAGGGCGAGGTGCTGACCGCGAAGTATTCGGTGCCGGAGATCGCGCACCGTGAGCTCGAGCTGGCCGCCAGCGCGACGCTGGCCGCCAGTGCCCTGGCCACGCACGAGCGTCATCAGCTGTTCGAGCGCGTCGTGCAGGAGATGGCCGACAGCTCCGCCCTGCTGTATCGGACTGTGGTCCATGACGATCCGGACTTCGTGAAGTTCTTCGCTGCCGTGACGCCGATTGAGGAGATCTCACGCCTGCGACTCGGATCGCGACCCGCCAGACGGCGCGCGGAGGGAGGGATCGACGATCTACGCGCTATCCCGTGGGTCTTCTCCTGGACCCAGTCGCGGATCGTCCTCCCGGCCTGGCTCGGGCTGGGCACCGCGCTGACCTACGCCCGCGAGCGTCACGGCCTCGAGCTGCTCCGCGAGATGACCGCCGGCTGGCCATTCTTCGCCGCCCTGCTCGCCAACGCCGAGATGGCGCTCGCGAAAGCCGACCCGGGAATCGCGGGCCGCTATGCCCGGCTGTGGAAGGAGGCGCCGACGCGCAACCGGATCTGGGAGCCGCTGCTGCAAGAGCTAGAGCGGGCCAGAAGCGAGCTGCTGGTAATCCGCGGGAGTGATCGCCTGCTGGCGGCCGAACCGGTGTTGCAGGCCTCGATCGATCGTCGCAATCCGTTCGTCGATCCACTGTCGTTCGTGCAGATCGAGCTGCTGTCGCGTCTGCGCAGCAACGATCCGACCGATCATGACGAGCTCGGCCGAGTGAGTCTGCTGACGATCAACGGGATCGCCAGCGGGCTGCGCAACACCGGCTGAACCGGTCACAAGCTGCGGGGATCGCTGAACTAGTTGATGATGACGATGGCGCATGGACGCAGCGACGAGGCGCTCCTGTCCTGCGCACTGGAGGACGAGGATGCGTTCGCCGTGTTCTACGAGCGTTACGAGCGCCCGTCCTCTCAGAACTCCGAGGCCTTGACGTGAAGCGGCGGGCCTGGCTCGACGGTGGTCCCCGCCAGTTGACCGGCGCCGCGCGGAAGAGCCACCCCCCGCGCGGCGCGGCCGGTCTTCTAATCAGCTAGCAGGGGCCCGACTTGGAGACCGTGTCAACCTCTTTGGCGGGGCCCGCCGTCGGCAGCGTGGAGGTGAACGTCATCGAGTACGGACGCTTGTTGCCCTTACAGCCCACAGACGCGATCGCCGCGACGGTCTTGCCCTTGACCTGCTTGGTCACCTTCAGCCAGTTCAGGTGCTCGGTCTCGAGCGAGCCCGCCAGGCCGGGGGCGGGGAAGTCGACGTACTTGGGGATATGGACGTCGATGACCAGGTACTTGCCCTGCTGCTTGTAGGTCGCGGCATACGGACCCGTCTTTCCGGTCGTCAGGGCGCCCTGGAGGCACTGGTGCGTCGGTGTGTCGACGAAGAAGTACGTCAGCTTGCCCTGGCCGCTGTTCCACACGTCGAGGAGCGGATCGCAGGCCGCGCCCGCCGACTTGAAGTCGGTCTGACCGCCCAATGACGCGGTGATGTAGCCGGTGGCCACTTCCGCTCCCTTGGGGCATACGCTGTCGCCGTTGCCCCCCGCCGCGGCGATCTGCTTCAGGCTGCAGGTCGGGAAGTCCTTCCCGTCGGCGGTCGCCCCATAGATCTTGGTCTTGATCTCGAGCAGGATCGCCGTCCGGTTGCCGTTGGTGCCGCTCGCCTTGATGTCCTGCGTATAGCCGAACGGCACCGGCTTGCTCGCGCTGCCGGCCTTCTTGGTCGTGAACCCGAGGCTCGCCGAGTAGGTGTTGATCGCTGCATACGCCGAGGCTGCGGCCACGAGCACTCCCAGTGCCGTGGCGATGAGCACTATCCGTCGCAATTACTCCTCCTTGGTTTGTGGAAACGATGAAACTTCAGCGGTGAGCGTTGCCGCCAGGCGCCCGGCGATGCTCACGGAAGCGGTTGTAGTTGGGGGAATGCCTGGGCTTGCCCGGTCGTCAGCCTGCCGAGCGACGGTTGCGCGGTGCAGGGCGGACCACCGGGAGTGGACGTGTAGTAGTACTTCGAGAGCAGCTGCGCAAGAGTTAACACGGTCCCGGTCACCGAAGTTGTGATCCCCGACAGCGACGATCCGAAGGTCGGCAGCGGATGGGTCGTGCACAGGTACTGGCCGAACACGGGTAGGCCGCGCAGGAGCTTGAGGTAGCCGCCCGGCTCCAGATACGGATTGCTGCGGTTGCTCGACGGGCGCTGCTGGTAGCGCGTGAGCAGCTCCGGATTGATCGGGTTTGAGACGCGCACGTAGTGAAGGTTCCCTCCGTAAGCCGAGCCCGCCACGCCCTGCGTGGTGGCCGTGCTGTTGGCGAAGAATGCCGCAATCTCGCGTCGGTAGGTGTTGATGTAGTCGATCACCGGCACGAGGTTGCCCAGATAGGGCTTGAGACTGACCAGGAACGGCACGCTGTCCTGCAGGAAACGCTCCAGCGCCGGGAACCCGGCCTTGGAGGCGCGGGTGAGCGGAGCGACGTCGGTCAGCAGCTCACGCAGCTCGGGGGCGAGCACCGTGAGCGACTTCAGCGCCGGGGTCAACTGGACGGCCGCGGGACGCAGCTCATCGATCAGCGGCTTGGCCGTCTGGGCAAAGCGCGTGACCCGGTCGATCGTCGAGCGGGTCTGCGCCAGGAACGGTGGGAACGCCCTCACCGTGGCCGCCAGGGCGAGGTCCCGGGCCGACGTGGCGGCGAACAGCGCGTTGCTGTTGGCGACGAACCCCTGCAGCTGAGCGGGGGAGCGACTGAGGGCCGAGAACACCTGTCCCCCGTCACGCAGCAGCGTGCTGGTCGCCGCCCCCTGACGGCGCAAAACCGCGAGCACCGAATCGACGTTGGTGGCAAACGGATACAGGTCGGCCAGCGCGGCATTGAACTGCTCGCCACGATTGGTGAGGGCGATTGCCCCCTGCTGCATCCAGGTCTGAAACGCGCGCCGTGTCGTCGGATCGAAGCTTCCGAAGATCTGGTCCAGCTGCACCGTCGGCGCCACCTGCCCCCTGGGGAGCGTCCCGTCGTCGGGTAGCTTCGGCGCCGTCGGCGAGCCGGCCGAGAGCTCGACGTAGGTCTCCCCCAGCAATGTCTTCTGGCGCAGGATGGCCCGTGTGTCCGCCGGGCGCGGCGCGAACTGCCGGTCGATCTGGATCACCGCTCGCGACAGGCCGGTGCGATGATCGAGCGCGACGCTGACCACCTGGCCGATGGGGACGCCCGAGATCTCCACCTGCGCCTGCGTGGCCAGCTCCACCGCCTGGTCAAACTCGACGCTGAACCGGTAGCCCTGAGGGGCGAGCGGCAGCGAGCCGCCGAACGAGATCCACAGGAAGAGCAGCAACCCGATGCACGAGGCCGTAAAGGCGGCCATCGAGAGCATCGCGCCGTTGCTTGGCCTCTGTTTGTTCATCCGCTACTCGGACAGGAGTACTGGGTCGTCCCCGCCAGCGGCTTGGCCCCTGGTATCTGCGCGATCGCCGGGGCGTTGAGGAGATCGAGAATCAGGCCGATCGGTGGGCTGTTGGGTTGCAGCTCGCCCTCAAAGAAGTTCAGCTCCGCGCAGGTGCCCATGAACAGGCCCTGGAGCACGGAGCCGTTGGCGTCCTGGGAGGCGGTCAGGCTGTCGGCGATGTGCGCGAGCCAGGAGCCCCAGAACAGGTATCCCTGCTCGCTGCCGCGGGGCTGGTAGGCGAGCGTGTTGAACAGCGCGTTGAGCACCCCGACCGAGCGCGACAGCGCGGGGATCGTGCGCGCGAGCTGCGCCGATGCCGGGGCGAGCGTGCGCGCGAGCGGCGCCACCGCCACCGTGAACGGTCGCAGCTGGTCGGCGATTACCGGCGTGGTGTCGTGAAACAGCGGGCGTGAGGCGCGCAGCGCCGGCCCCAGATTGCGCGCGAACGGCAGCAGCGCCTGCAGTGTGGTCGCGCTGACGCTTGAGAACGCCCTGACCTTGCCAAACGTCTGCGTGGTCTGCTGCAGCGTTCCGGGGAACAGCGACAGCGCGGACTCCAGCTGGGCATCATTGGCGGAGATCGCGGCGAAGTTGGTGTCAGACGAGCCGATCAACGACGCCAGCTGGGTGTCGACCCCGCCCAGCGCGTTGGCCACGATGTTGAGGTTGTGGATCGCCCGGCGAAGGTTGCGCTGCCGGCTGGCGAGCAGGCTCGCGAAGGTCTGGGTGTCGCGGTCCAGCGGCTCAAAGCGCTTGAGCGTGCCGCGAAGGTCCGCCACCGCGGCCGGGCTGGGTGCGGTCTGGCTAGAGCCGGAATCGTGGAAGATCTGGGCGCCGCCGGCCAGCAGCAGGACCAGGTAGTTGCGTGAGTCGGTATCGAGCGACGAGAGGATCTGTGAGACGTCGACGTCCGGATCGGTGTTCGCAGCCCCCAGCACGCCTCCGTCGGAAATCGCGCCGGCACTCCGGCTCCCGGGGTCAAGCGAGAGGTACATGTCCTTCAGCGGTGTCCGCGGACGCAGGAGCACGGTCGCGTCCCGGTAGATCGGCGCGTACTGCTTGTAGATGTTCATCGTCACCACAGCGCGTCCGTTCTGGAGCGAGACGCCCCCGACCTGGCCGACCTGGACGCCGGCGATGGTCACGGCTTGGCCCTGTCCGGCCGTGACCGCGGCGGCCGTGGCGAACTGTGCGCGTACCGTGTAATAACTCTGGCCGAACACGAACGAGGGCTGGTGCTCAAGGATGTAGGCGGTGACCCCGAACGCCGCTACGACGAGCGCGGCGATCGCAATGAAGTCCACGCGGTGGGTGGCGATCGCCCGCTTCACGGCCCGGCTCCGGTGCGCGCGTCGTTGAGGTTCGGCGCGGCGTTCTTATAACAGGGGATGTCGCGACGCACTGGCGGTGCCTGGCCGGGAAATGCCGGACGCGTACCCAGCGGCGCCACGACGGCGTTGCCGTACAGCGGACCCTGCGACCCCAGCGACCCGGTGGCCACCCGGTCAGAGCCGCCGCCCGCCGAGGCGCGGATGTAGCGTCCGTTGCCGTCAAAGTTCTGCGCTGCGCCGGCGAGTCCGACGGCTGACTGGAACAGCTCCTGGTAGACCTTCAGGCCCGTCGACACGGGCGGATCCTGGATCACCTGGTTGCCGGTGGGGATCACGTTGTGGACCAGGCAGCGGGCGAGCTCATCGGAACCACTGAGCAGCGTCTTGGTCGAGCTCAGGGTGCCGGCGGTGCTCTGAACAGCGGGGGTCAACGAGGACAGCAAGCCGCCGAGATACTTCGGCGAGAACAGCGCCGTTGATTGCGCGATCCAGGGCAGGGCGGCGCCAATCGTGGGATCGAGCTGCTTGACGCTGGGCGTGAGCTCGCGGGCGAACTCGCGAGTCGGTCCGAACGAGGCTTGCAGCGGGCCGAGCGCGCTGGCCTGGGCACGCAGCAGCGGCGGGAGCAGCGCGATCGTGGTACTGAGATCCTGCTGGCGGGCGGCCAGTGCTGCCATCGTCGCGTTGAAGACGGTGACCAGATCCGCGAGCCGGCTCTGCTGGGAGGCCAGGGCGGCGAATACGTGCGCGTTGCCGGACACGACCCCGGACAGGTCGTGTGGTCGGCTGCCCAGCAGCGCCTGGTTGACGATCGCCGAGGCCTTGAACGCGTTGGCGGCGTATTTGAGCGAGGCGTTCAGCGACTGCCCCGCGGTCAATCCGCGCTGGCTCGGATCCTGTGAGGCGTCCTGGGCCGGCGTCGGGCGCCCGTCGAGCGAGGCGCCGAGGCCCTGCAGCAGGGTCTGCAGGTTCGCGCGCGAGTTGGAGTTCAGCGCGGACAGGACCCGATCGAGCTGGACCGGTCCCGTGGTGTTGGCGGCCGGGAGCGTCGCGTCTGTGGAGAGCGTCGGCGCGGCCGGGGTTCCGGGCGCAAGGTCTACGTAGTAGTTGCCCTCCAGGAACAGCCGCGGCCGGATGTTCACGGTGGCGTCGGCGTGAATCGGCAGCCCGTTGGAATCGATCGTCATCGTCACCACGGCCGCGGTTGGGGAGCCGGAGACTCGGTTGACCGCGATCACCTGCCCGACGTCGACCCCGGCGATTCGAACCGGGGAGTCAAGGTGGAGGTTGGTCTCGGCGGTGAACGTCGCCTTGAGTACGAACGGGGAGCCCGTGAACGGCAGCGAGCCGCCGAACACCAGATAGCAGACGCCCAGGATCACGACCGCGGCAACGACGCCGGCGACGAGGTTCGGTATCCGCGGCTTGTGGCGCCTCATCCGCCGCTGCGCTTCGTCTGCTCGGTGGTCAGACCCACGTTGCCCGCCGGGTTGCCGATCACCGCGTGGCCGGCCGGGTAGGGCTCGTTTCCAGCGGCACATTCGGCCGTCTGACCGGGCGAGTCGGTGTTGGGGTATGGATCCACGTGCAGTGGCCCCGAGGCATTCCCCGCCGGTCCGGTGTAGGGAGTGCTGGAGGGCACCGACTCGTGGCCCGGGAGATCGTCTATCGCAACCTGCACGAAGCGCAAGAACGTGCCCTGGCTGACGTGCTCAGACAGCAGGCTCGAGATGTTGCGCAAAAACAGCGTCACGTAGTTGCAGGACGTCTGTGCCGGAGTGAGAAAGGCCAGTGGCGGCCCCAGCCTCGATACGGTCAGCGTGAGGCGGTCGAGTCCCTGCCCGACCGATGGTGTCTGGCTATAGCTCGCCAGTTCGCGAGCAAGGGCAACGGTGCGCTGGTTGAGCGCAGTCGTACCTGGAAGGTTGCGGGTGCCGGCCGCAAATGCGGCGGCCAACACCGGCGCGTTCTGGGGCAGCGTCGCCACCGCAGGCCGGAACTCGTGCAGCAGTTCGGCCGTGTCGGTCAGGAACGGACGGATCACCGGACTGCCGGCGATCGTGGCGTTGAAGGCGGGCGGGGTCAGCGAGATCGTGTTCTGAAGCGCCGGAACCGCGACGCTCGCCAGCGCCCCAAAGGTGGTGTCGAGGTTTGCGAACAGGCTGGCCTGCGTCTGGGCCACCGGCGCCAGCGCCCCCGTGTAACTCTCCAGCCCCTGGAAGAACCCGGCCAGGTCGGTGCGGGGCGAAGCCAGGTTTCGCATCACCGGGCCGAGGTCGCCGAACAGCGGTACGAATGCCCCGAACGCGTCGTTGAGATCGCCGCCCCGCCCCGCCAGCGCCTCGCCGAAACCGACCGTCGATTCGGCGACGCCGGTCCGTGTGCGCGGAGTGAACATGGACAGCACCTGGTCGAAGTCCACTTCGGCGCTGGTCTGGCTGATCGGAACCGTGGCTCCGTTGGGGAAGCCGCGGTTGGTGTGGCCCAGCGTGATCTGCAGGTACTTGAGCCCGATCGCCCCCTTGAGCCGGATCGTGAAGCTGGAGTTGATCGGCAGCGGCTGGATGCTCTTTTCCAGATTTAGGTTCAACTGCGCGATCAGGCGTCCGGACGGGTTTCGCGTGGGGGTGACGCTGCTGACGACGCCGACGCGCACACCGCCCATCGTGACGTCGTCGCCGTGGGTCAGCTCTTCGGCGTCGGCGGTCTGGACGTGCAGCGAGTAGGTGGGCACGAACGGCAGGCCGTTGGTGGCGTTGTAGGCGAGGGTCACCGCGACGATCGTCACGAGCACGGTCAGGGCACCGATCAGAACGGGATTGCCGAAGAAGCTCTGCTCCCGGCGCCGACGGTCGTTCATCGCGTGGTTCCAAAGAGATAGGCCAGCAATCCCTTGAATGGCGTCTGGGAGCTCCTGGGGACGGCCCGGACCGCTGCGGCGACCACCTGATCGCTGATCCGGGCGGTCCTGCTCGACCGGGCCGAGACGTTGACCGCGGCTGCCTGCCCGGCCTGGCTGAAGTTAGACGAGCAGCCGGGCACTGGGGTGGTGGCGTAATTGGTGCAGCTCGAGACCAGCGGCTCGTCGCGCACATAATGGCCGAGACTGTCGAAGCTGTTGCCGACCGCCGTTCCGTTGAACAGGAGCTTCATCAGCTGCTCGATCGCGCCCGTGTTGTCGAGGCTTTCGGTGAGCCGCTGGAGGTTGGCCGCCGCCGGCTCACCGGAGGCTCCCAGCCTGCGCAGTCGCTGCGCCAGCGGCAGAGTCGCCACCAGCGAGGGTTGCGCCTTCTGTGCCGTGACGCCGAGGTTGATGAGCGCCGTTCGCGCCTTGGCGGCGAACGGCGTCAGGTTGGCGTACTGACGCCCCAGTGCGGACGCGCTCTGCCCGAGCTCGGTCATCAACGGGGTTCCTTGATCGGCGAGCGCGCCCAGATCCGCCATCAGCGGTCGCAGCTGACGCAGAAATGAGGGAAACAGCCTGAACGTCCGTGAGATGTCGCCGGCTCGGGCGGCGCTCGCCACCGACGTCGTGTTCGCATGGATGATGAAGCCCGAGATCTGCCGGCTCTCCCGCGCCAGCGGCGCGAGGACCGCGTCGGAGCTGGTGGCCAGCTGGGCCAGCACGTGGTTCTGTGAAGCCAGGATCTTGAGCACCTTGTCGGTGTCCCCGAGCGATGGATTGGCGCGGTGGATCACCGCGTTGAGATCCGATCCGCGCGCGGCCAGGCCGGTACCGAGCTCGTCGATGATCACCGACAGCGATTGGCGGACGGGTTCCGTGGAGATGTCCTGGACGATGTCTGAGTCGATTGGCGAGCTGGTGCGGGTGACCGGCAGCAGATAGCTGCCCGTCCCGGGCCCCTTGGTGATCGGGGTCAGCGGCGGAGCGCTCGAGCTGCCCGGGTCGCAGTCGACGTACTGCTCGCCGATCAGCGATTGCGGGCGGATCGCGCAGGTCGCGTTGGCGTAGAACGGCGCGAAGCGGGAATCCGAGATCGCCACGGTCACGGCGGCCTGCTTGTTCGCCGTGACGCCAAGGGACTGAATGCTGCCGACGTTGGCTCCGGCGATCCGGACGTCCTCTCCCTGCACGGCAAAGGCCGCGTCGTCGAAGATCGCGCGCACCGTGTACGGGTCTCCCGACGAGCTCGAGAAGCCGCTGAGGATGACGACGGCGGCGATCGCGACGATCACCGCCGCTC
>CABEDJ010000390.1_pt1 | contig 19997 bp, 22 predicted proteins | sample 3422951 | NCBI WGS metagenome assembly CABEDJ01 (sample SAMEA5534329, study PRJEB31848) | metagenome | biome: tundra; feature: field; material: soil | place: USA | collected 2013-05 | depth 0.15 m | reverse complement strand
GCTCACGCCGCCTGAAGGTGGCGATGGTCCGCTCTACACGATCACCTAGGCAGCGAGCGCTGCCCCGCAGTGCCCGCGGTCGCTCCAGGCGCGGCGCTCGCTGCGGCGCGGGCCGGGCGATTCCACCCGGGTACGCGGAAACTTCCGACCGTCAGCGTTGTTAAGGCAAATATGAAACGCCTCTGTATCACCGGCTCCGTGCTGATCGCGGCGTGCGTCTGGGTGACGGTGGCCGCGGCCGCGGCCGCCGCCCCGCCGCGCGCGCAGCTGACCGACTACGTCTGCCAACGGGCGCTGGACCCTCCGACCCGGGCGGTTTCGATCACCGCCGTGATGCGGCCACTGCCGGGAACCATGAAGCTCTCGGTCCGCTTTTCACTGCTGACCCGGACCAAGGCCTCGCCCGCCGCCACGCAGGTCCGAGCCGGCGATCTGGGGACCTGGATCTCACCGACCGATCGCTCGCTGGGCCAGGCGCCGGGCGATGTCTGGAAGGTCGACAAGCCGGTCGTCGACCTGACGGCACCGGCGACCTATCGGTTTCGCGTGACCTTTCGCTGGACCGGGGCGGGCGGACGCGTGCTGGGCAGCACAGTGCGCTACAGCCCGCGATGCACACAGCCCGAGCTTCGCCCCGACTTGGCGGTGCGCTCGATCGCCGTCAACCCGATCGCCGCCCGGCCCAACCGTGACGCTTACGTCGCCCAGATCGCCAACCTGGGTGCGACCGCGGCTGGACCTTTCGAGGTCCTGTTCGCGCCCAGGGACGGCTCGCCGGCCAAGACCCTCACCGTGGTGCACCTGGGCGCCCACAGGACGGTGCGCGCGGCGTTCGTGGGGCCGCTGTGCAGCGCCGGCGGCGCGCCGACGATCACCGCCGACCCCAGCGACCACGTCGACGACTTCGACCGCTCCAACAACGTGCTGACCACCACCTGCCCCGCTGGGGTGGTGAGCGCGCCGGCGGGGGGTTAGTGCCCCGGCTCGTGCGTCGGCGCCGGGAGTTCGGCCCGTCGCCCGGACGCCAACCGGGCCTCGCTACACTGAACTAGACATGAAGACCGACATTCACCCTGAGTACCTCGAAGCCCACGTGCGCTGCACCTGCGGCAACGAGTTCATGACTCGCTCCACACAATCTAAGATCCACGTCGAGATCTGCTCTGCGTGCCATCCGTTCTACACGGGCCGTCAGAAGCTGGTCGACACCGGCGGACGGGTCGAGCGCTTCCAGCGCCGCGTCGCCAAGGGCCGGCGGAGCGCACGCACCGCCGCCGGCGCGTAGCCGGAGCCCGGTGTGAGCCGGGGCGCTGGTGACGGCCGCCTGACCGCCTCGCGCGACGCGCCAGTCGGCGGACAGGCCGTACTGGAGGGCGTGATGATGCGCGGCGTCCGCAACTGGGCGGTGGCCGTGCGCAAGCCGGCGGAGGATCCGCCCGGCGACGGGCCGGTCGTCGGCGAACCTGGCTGGTCCGAGCCCGCGCCGCTCGGCGAGATCGCGGTCAACTGCTTTCCGCTGGTCTCGTCGCCTCGGCGCCGGCGGATCTACCGGCTTCCGGTGATCAGGGGGGTTGCCGCGCTGATCGAGTCGCTGGGGATCGGTCTGCGCGCGCTGGGGATCTCGGCCAACGCTCAGCTGCCCGAGGCCGAGCAGGAGATCACGGGTGGCGCATGGGTCGGCACGGTGGTGGTGGCGGTCGTGTTCGCGATCGGATTGTTCTTCGTGGTCCCCGTCGGCCTGACCAGCCTGATCAAGCACCAGCTCGGCTCCTCGGTGCTGTTCTGGGCGGTGGAGGGCGTGCTGCGGACGTCGATCTTCCTCGGCTATCTGCTGCTGCTCTCACGTGTCCGCGAGCTGCGGCGCGTATTCGAGTACCACGGCGCCGAGCACAAGGTGATCTCCTGTTACGAGGCCGACGACGAGCTGACTCCGGAGCGGGCCAAGCTGTACTCCCGCCTGCATCCGCGTTGCGGCACGAGCTTCCTGCTGATCGTGATGATCATGGCGATCTTCGTATTCGCGCCGGTCGGATTGCCGGCGTGGTGGATCCTGATCCTGACGCGGATCGTCGGCGTCCCGCTGATCGCCGGGCTCTCGTTCGAGGTGATCAAGTGGGCGGGGCGAAACCGTAGCCGGCGTTGGGTCCAGGCGGTCATGTATCCGGGTCTGATGCTGCAGAAGCTGACCACCCGCGAGCCCGACCTCGATCAGCTCGCCGTCTCAATCGCCGCGCTGCAGGCGGTGCTTGCGCTCGAGCGTCCGGGCGAGCTCAGCGCCGCCGAGCTGATCGGCGTCGAGGTCGTCGCCTGACCTGCGCCGCCGCCCCGGTTCGGGCCGGTTGCTTGCGGGTACACATTCATCCGTAACCGAAAGGAGAGCCGATGGGTGATACCGACGGTATGGTCGATCAGACCAAGGGCCGGCTCAAAGAGGCGGCCGGCGACCTGAGCGGCGATCAGAGCTTGAAGAACGAGGGCAGGGTAGATCGCGCCAGCGGCTCGATCAAACAGAAGATCGGAGAGGCGGCGGACAAGATCAAGGGCATGGTCAATCCGAAGGACTGACCACGTCAGTGCCTCCGGGGAGCCCGCCAGACCGGCGGGCTTCTCGGTTTAACGGGTCGCGTCGCCGCGCCGTTGCGGTCCTACACTCGGGTCATGATCGATGATCTGGTCGACCAGGTGCAGAGCCGCTTTGCCGAGCTGGAGGGCGAGCTGTCCGATCCCCAGGTGATCGGCGACCGGGCGCGCTTTGAGGCCGCCAGCCGGGCCTATCGGGAGCTTGAACCCGCCGCCCGCCTGGCCGCGCTCTACATCCGCTCCGCGGACGACGTGGAGGGCGCGCGCGAGCTGCTCGAAGAGGGGGGCGAAGATCCAGAGCTGCGCGCGCTGCTGGAGACCTCCCGCCAGCGCATCCAGTCGCTCGAGGAGGAGATCCGCCTGGCGATGGTCGAGCGCGACCCCAACGACGACAAGAACGTGATCGTGGAGATCCGTCCCGGCGCGGGAGGCGATGAGGCCGCCCTGTGGGCCGGCGACCTGTTCCGGATGCTGACCCGCTACGCCGAGCGGCGCGGCTTCAAGATCGAGCCCCTGTCGACCGGCAACGGCGACTACACGTTCGCGATCAAGGGCGACGGCGCCTATTCGGTGTTCAAGTTCGAAGGTGGCACCCATCGCGTCCAGCGCGTCCCGGAGACCGAGTCGCAGGGGCGGATCCACACCTCCACGGCCACCGTCGCGGTGCTGCCCGAGGCGGAGGACGTGGAGGTGCAAATCGACGAGAACGACCTGCAGATCGACGTGTACCGAAGCTCGGGACCGGGCGGGCAGTCGGTCAACACGACCGACTCGGCGGTGCGGATCACCCACAAGCCGACCGGGATCGTCGTGTCGATGCAGGACGAGAAATCCCAGCTGCAGAACCGCGAGCGCGCGATGCGCGTGCTGCGCGCCCGCCTGTACGAGCGGGCGCTGGCCGAGCAGCGGGCGTCGATCGACGCCAGCCGCCTGGCCCAGGTCGGGACCGGCGAGCGCGCCGGGAAGATCCGCACCTACAACTTCGGCGAGAAGCGGGTCAAGGATCACCGCATCAACCTGCTGGTCCACAACCTCGACGCGATCCTGATCGGCGAGCTCGACGAGCTGACCCATGCGCTCCAGGACGACGAGAAGCGCCGGCGCCTGGAGGAGCGAACGGTTGCCTGAGGCGACGCTGACCGCCGTTTCGGTGGCCTTCGCGCTGGCCGAAGGGCGCACGAGGCTCGAGCAGGCGGGCTGCGACACACCGCGACTGGACGCCGAGCTGCTGCTGGCGGCGGCGTTGTCGGTCGGCCGGGAACGGCTCATCCTGGATCGCGATCGGACCCTGGACGAGGACGCCCGGTCGCGATACCGGTCGCTGATCACGCGCCGCACGGCCCGCGAGCCGGTCGCCTACATCCTCGGCCACAAGCCCTTTCGGCACATCTCGCTGGCCGTCGACCGGCGCGCACTGATTCCGCGGCCGGAGACCGAGCTGTTGGTGGAGGTGGGGCTGACGCTGGCCCCGGGCGCTGCGGTGGCCGATGTCGGCTGCGGGAGCGGCGCCGTCGCCCTGGCGCTCAAGCACGAGCGCCCCGACCTCTCGATCAGCGCGATCGAGCTCGACGCGGGTGCGCTCGCGCTGGCGCGGGACAACGCTACGCGACTGGAGCTCGACGTGCGCCTCGTGCAGGCCGACCTGCTCGACGACTTCCGCTACGACGCGGTGCTGGCCAACCTTCCCTACGTCGCCGACGGCGCGACGCTGGCGCCCGAGATCACCAGCTATGAGCCCGCCGTGGCCCTGTTCGCCGGCGCCGACGGGCTGGATGCGATCCGCCGGCTGACAGCGCGTCTGGGCGACCGGCCGGGCGTGAAGCTCGTGGCCTTGGAGATCGGCACTGATCAAGCAGCGGCGGTGGTGGCGCTGCTGGGCGCCGGCGGATTTGGGTCGTTGGAGGTCCTGCGCGACCTCGCCGGGTACGAGCGGGTGGTTGTCGGGCGCCGATGATCGGATCGGACTCGGTCGCTCGCCGATGAGCGAGTCGGATTCGGTCGGCCTCCGATGAGCGAGTCGGACTCGGTCGCCTTCGAGCGCTGCATCGCCGTGGGCGGAATCGCTGTGTTCCCGGCCGACACGGTGTACGGGCTCGCCTGCGACCCCCAGAACCGCGTCGCGGTGGAGCGCCTGTACCTGTTCAAGCGCCGCCCGGTGACCAAGCCCTCGGCGGTGATGTTCTTCGAGCTCGAGCTGGCCCTGGCGGCGCTACCAGAGCTGGGACCAAGAACGCGGACCGCGCTCACCCGCCTGCTTCCCGGAGCTCTGACCCTCCTGTTGCCCAACCCGGCGCACCGCTTCCCGCTCGCCTGCGCCGATCAGCCTGAGACGCTCGGCCTCCGGGTTCCTGTGCTGCCCCGGCTGGCCGGCGTCCGCTCGCCGATCCTGCAGTCCAGCGCCAACCGCGCCGGCGGCCCGGACGCCCGGTGCCTGCAGGACGTCCCGGAGCTGATCCGGCGGGCGGTGGATCTCGTTCTCGACGGCGGCGAGCTGCCCGGGACGTCCTCGACGGTGGTCGATCTGCGCGGCTATGAAGAGAGCGGAGGCTGGCAGGTGGTGCGAGCCGGAGCGGTGGGGGAGGAGGAATTGGGGGTATCGCTCGGGACCCAGTACCACTTTGATCCGTCTACGTATCTCGTGATGATCCGAGAGGACATCCCGGTGTACGACCGCCTGCAGGACGAGCTGGCGAAGGCCAGCGGCTCAGGCGCGCGGAGCGTGCTGGAGCTCGGGACCGGCAGCGGGGAGACCGCCCGCCGGCTGCTGGAGCGCCATCAGGGCGCCGCGCTGGTCGGGATCGATGTCAGCGAGGCGATGCTCGCCGTGGCCGGCTCGCTGCTCCCGGCCGACCGGATCTCACTTCGGGTCTCCCGGTTGGAGGATCCGCTCCCGGAGGGGCGGTTCGACCTCGTGGCCAGTGCACTGTGCGTGCACCATCTGCGCGCCGCCGAGAAGCAGGACCTGTTTACGCGGATCCACGCCGTGCTGGCGCCGGGCGGACGGTTCGTGCTGGCCGACGTCGTGGTCCCGGTCGACCCGGCCGACGCCGTCACCTCGCTGACGCCGGGCTATGACCACCCCGACGCGCTCGAGGACCAGCTCGGCTGGCTGAGGCGGGCCGGGTTTCAGACGCGCGCGGTGTGGACGCATGCCGACCTGGCGGTGGTGACGGCGGACGTGCCGGGGTAGCGCGCAGTAGCGGTGGCGGGCGTCCGGCCCCGCGCGCTTGGGGTGGCGGGCGCCGGGGCCAGGCCGGGAGCGCCGCTAGTATTCGCGGCGCCTTGAGCGCCGAACTGCCGCCCGACTTCTTCAACCGGCCGCTGGCCGAAGTCGATCCAGAGATCGCTGACGTGCTGTCGGCCGAACTCGACCGCCAGCAGCGCACGCTGGAGATGATCGCCTCGGAGAACTTCGCCCCGCTGGCGGTGCTCGAATGCCAGGGCTCAGTACTCAGCAACAAGTACGCCGAGGGTTACCCCGGCAAGCGCTACTACGGGGGCTGCGAGCACGTCGACGTCGCCGAGCAGCTTGCGATCGACCGGGCGAAATCGCTGTTCGGGGCCGAGCACGCCAACGTCCAGCCCCACGCGGGTGCGCAGGCCAACGCGGCCGTGTACCACGCCCTGCTGCAGCCTGGCGACACGCTGATGGGCCTGGAGCTGTCCCACGGCGGCCATCTCACGCACGGGATGAAGATCAACGTCTCAGGCCGGCTGTACGAGATCGTCGCCTACCACGTGGACCGTGAGACGAGCCTGATCGACATGGACGAGGTGGAGCGGCTCGCGTACGAGCGTCGCCCGAAGATGATCGTGGCCGGCTGGTCGGCCTATCCGCGGGTGCTCGACTTCCAGCGCTTCCGCGCGATCGCCGATTCCGTCGGCGCCTACCTGATGGTCGACATGGCCCATTTCGCCGGACTGGTGGCGGCCGGGCTGCACCCCAGCCCGGTTCCGCTCGCCGACGTGGTGACCACCACGATCCACAAGACGATCGGTGGCGGCCGCGGCGGCATGATCCTCTGCAAGGAGGAGCTGGGCAAGAAGATCGACTCGGCCGTGTTCCCCGGCCAGCAGGGCGGCCCGCTTGAGCACATCATCGCGGGCAAGGCCGTGGCGCTGCGGATCGCCGCCAGCCAAGCGTTCGGCGAGCGCCAGGAGCGCACGCTGTCGGGCGCCCGGGCGCTGGCCGACGAGCTGCTGCAGGCCGGCGGCGGCGTGAGCGTGCTGACCGGCGGCACCGACGTGCACCTGGTGCTCTGCGACCTGCGCGGATCAGCGCTGGACGGCAAGCAGGCCGAGGACCGCCTGCACTCGATCGGGATCACCGTCAACCGCAACGCGGTTCCGTTCGATCCACGGCCACCGGCGATCTCGTCGGGACTGCGGATCGGCACGCCGGCGCTCGCCACCCGCGGGCTGCAGGCCGAGGACTTCGACGAGGTCGGCAAGATCATTGCCACGGCGCTGAACCCCGACGGGTCCTTCGAGGACCTCCGGGGCTCGCTGAGCGAGCGCGCGGCGGCGATCGCCGAGCGCTATCCGCTGTACGCAGGGCTCGGCACGCCGGCTGTCGCGTAAGCGGTTGCCGTCTGAGCGCTGCGCTCGGTGCTCGGGCGCGCCGGGAAGTGGTGACGAAAACTCCTTCTAGACCGCAAAGGGATCGCCCGAATGCGCGTGATGCTGGACGGCGAGCAGATCCCCGCCCTGACTCGCTCCGAGGCCGAGCGACGATTTCTTGGCCTGGTCGCGCAGGCCCGGCTTCCGCCACCGCAGGCCAACGTGCGTCTGCACGGCCACGAAGTGGACTTTCCTGTGGCGCCCGGAGAGACTTGTGGTGGAGGTCGACGGGCACGCCTTCCACGGCCATAGAGCCGCTTTCGAGCGTGACCGCCGCCGCGACCGGCGGCTGTTCGCGGCCCGATACCGGGTGATCCAGGTGACCTGGAGCGAGCTGGTGGCCGAGCCCCTGGCGGTGATCGCGGAGATCGCCCAGGCGCTGGCGGGCGCCGTTGCAGGCTGAGGGGTTGAGGGGCGTTGCCGCCAACAGTCGGCCGCGGCTGCCATGCTGTTCGCGCATGCGGTATTGGGACGCCGTGTTCGCATTCGTGGTCGCGATGGTTGTCGCCACGGTGCTGACGCCTCTCGCAGCGCGGCTGGCGCGGCGCGTCGGAGCGATCGCGATGCCGAGCGAACGGGGGCTGGCGGAACGGGCGACGCCGTTGCTGGGGGGCCTCGCGATCCTCGCGGGAGTGCTGGTGGCCGCGGCGATCTGGATGCCGGGCACGATCGGGCTGCCCCGTACCGTCGGCGCCAGGCCCAGAACGGGGGAGACGGTCCACACCTGGGCCCTGCTCGCCGGCGCATGCCTGATCGCCCTAATCGGGGCGATTGACGACGCACGTGACCTGCGACCGCAGTACAAGCTTCTGGGCCAGATTGCGGCCGCGGTGATCGCGGTGGAGGGCGGCGCGGTGGTGACCGAAGTGACGCTCCCGTTCGTCGGCGCGCTGACGTTTCCCAATACCGGCGGCGTTTTGACCGTGATCTGGCTCGTCGGGTTGATGAACGTGGTCAACTTCTCTGACGGCGTCGATGGGCTGGCGGCCGGGGTCTGCACCATCGACGGGATCGCGTTCGCGGTGATCGCGTTCGATCTGGGCGTGGGTGGGGCGGCCGTGCTGGCCGCGATCACCGCCGGCGCGGCGCTCGGCTTCCTGTTTCACAATTTCCACCCGGCGTCGGTCTTCATGGGCGATTCGGGCGCGAACCTACTCGGCTACCTGCTCGGCGTGGCGGCCGTGATCGGCTCACTGAAGACCCAGGCCGTCGTCGCCCTGGTGGCGCCGCTGTTCATCCTCGCGGTCCCGTTCCTCGATACCGGGTTCGTGATCGCCAAACGCCTGAAGTACCGGCGCAAGCCCTGGACGGCTGACGCCAACCACTTCCACCACCGGATGGCCCGGATGGGCTTCTCCCAGCGTAAGACGGTCGCGTACCTGTACGGCTGGACGCTGATGCTGGCGGGGCTGGCGGTAGCGCTGCGGTTCGTCCCCTACCACGACCACCACGCTCCCTACCACTATCACCCGGTCTGGGAGATCGTGATGGCGGTGCTGATCCTGATCGTGCTCGCCGCGAGCCTGTACTTGATCTACGTCCTTGAGATCTTCAAGTTCAGACGGTTGCGCGCGCGCGAACTGCGCAAGGCGGACCCCGACACGACCGAGCACGAGATCGACGAGCGCGTTCGGCGTGATCTGGAGACGGGCGAGTTTGAGCGCGTGGGATAGTCCGCCGATGCACAAAGCCAACCTCGACCAGCTGTACTACTTCGTCGCCGGCGTCGGCCGGATGCGGCTCGGCGAATCCGAATCTCAGATCGGCCCCGGAGACTGCGTGGTGATCCCGCCCGGCGCCGCGCACAAGCTCTGGAACCGCGGGCCGGACCCGCTCGTACTGCTGTGCTGCTGCGCGCCAGCGTACTCGGACGACGACACCGTGATGACGGGCAGGTAGGTTCAGCTGAACGGTCTCTCGCGCACCGAGCTCGCGTTGCTGGCCGGGGCGGTGCTGATCGCTGTGATGGCCGGGATCTCGCGCTACGTCAGCGGCGTGCCAAACGTGATCGCGTTCGGGCTGGCGGGGCTGGCGCTGGCCGGCGCAGCGTGGGTGGTGTCGTTCTCGACCGAGCAGGTCGGTCAGCGCTTCGGCCCCTCGGTCACCGGCCTGATGCACTCGACGCTGGGCAACCTGCCCGAGTTCTTCGTCGTGATCTTCGCGCTGAACGCCGGCGAGAAGATCGTGGCCGAGACCGCGATCCTGGGGTCGATCCTGGTCAACGCGCTCCTGGTCCTGGGACTCGTCATCATCGCCGGCGCCCGCCGCGCGAGCGACGGTGTGATGCGCTTCAGTCCGCGGTTGCCCAACGACACGGCGACGCTGCTGCTGATCTCGTCGTTCATCATCGTGCTCGTCGGCCTGGCCAATTCAGCGCATGATTCGGCCAGCCACCACATCAAGACGATCTCGATCGTCAGCGCCGTCGCGATCCTGGTCGTCTACGCGGCCTGGATGGTGCAGTACCTGCGGTCAGGCGCAGCCTCAGACGCCGAACCGCAACGACCGCGGATCGGAACCCTGACCAGCCTGAGCCTGCTTACGCTCGCCGGCGCATCGTCGGCGCTCATCTCCGACTGGTTCATCCACGCGCTGCAGCCCACGATCGGCACGCTGCACATATCCCAGGCTTTCGCAGGGCTGGTGATCGTGGCGATCGCCGGCAATGCGGTCGAGAACGTCGCAGGGATCTCGCTCGCCGCCAAGGGCAGCTCCGAGCTGGCGATCTCGATCGTCAAGAACTCGGTGGCACAGATCGCGGCGTTCCTGTATCCGCTGCTCGTGCTGGTGTCGCTGCTGACTGCGACCTCGCTCACGTTCGCACTGGCGCCCGTGTACACCGGGGCCCTGCTCGGCACCGCGGTGATCGTCTGGCAGATCACCGGTGACGGGGAGGCGACAGTGTTCGAGGGGACGGCGCTGATCGCCGCGTTCGTGATTCTCGCCACGGTGGCCGCGTTCGAGACCTGACCCGGGCGCCGGAGCCGGCGGCCTTGCGCGATGGGCACCGTACCAGCTGCTATTCTGACGTTTACGTAAGAATCAGCTTCGTCGAGAAGGACGGTGGTCGCGCTGCCAGCGCTTCAGCAGAGTTCTCCACAACACGCGGTGCGCTCTCCGGAGCCGGAGCTTCGCAATCGCAGGATCGGGGTCAACTCCGATCACGACTCCTACAAGTGGTGGGCGCTCTCGTGCACGAGTCTCGGGATGCTGCTCGCGACGATCAACTCCGGCACGCTGATCATCGCGCTGCCCGACCTGGAGCGCAGCCTGCACACGAGCCTGCTGGAGCTGGTGTGGGTGATCCTCGTCTACATGATCGCGTCGACCGTGCTGGTGCTCAGCGCGGGCCGGCTGTCGGATCAGTTCGGGCGCAAACGCGCCTACATTGGCGGTTTCGTGCTATTCGCGCTGGCGTCACTGGGCGCCGGGTTCGCGGCCAACGGCACGCAGCTGATCCTGTGGCGGATCCTTCAGGGAGTTGGTGGCGCGTTCCTGTTCGCCAACGCTGCCGCAATCGTCACCGATGCCTTCCCGCGCGAGCAGCTCGGCGTGGCGATGGGCACCAACACGATGGTCGCCGCCGTTGGCCTGGTGATCGGTCCCGTGCTCGGCGGCGCGCTCGTCGCGATCAAGTGGCCATGGGTGTTCTGGTTCAACGTCCCGCTAGGGCTTGCCGGAGCGGCCTGGGCGGTTTCGGTCCTGCACGAGGTCACCGGCCGCTCCGAGGATCGAAGCTTCGACTTCCTAGGCACGATCACGTTCCTGGTCGGATTGACCGGGTTGGTGTTCGGCATCTCGAAGGGCGGACTCTCCGGCTGGGATTCGCCGCTGGTGATCGGCGGACTGATTCTCGCGGCCGTGCTGCTGCCGGCGTTCGTGCTGATCGAGCACCGCCAGAAGGCCCCGATGCTCGACCTGTCGATCTTCGGTAACCGGCTGTTCTCCACCGCCGCCGGCGCGGCGTTCGTCAACGGCCTGGCGCGCTTTGCGCTGATGTTCGTGTTCGTGTTCTACTTCCAGGGCGTGCAGGGCGACTCGCCGATCCTGGCCGGCATCAAGCTGGCGCCGCTGGCGGTCGGGATGCTGATCTCGTCTCCGCTCGCCGGCATCTGGGCGGACCGGCGCGGCTCGCGGATGCTCGCCGTGCTGGGGATGTTCACCACCGCCTTCGGCCTGGCGCTGATGACCACGCTCGGCCGTGACACCAGCTACGTCTTCCCGTGCATCTACATGTTCATCGTCGGCCTCGGGTCGGGCATGTTCAACTCGCCCAACACCGCGGCGATGATGGGCACCGTCGCCCCGCACCGCCGCGGCATCGCCGCTGGGGCCCGGGTCCTGGTGCAGAACACCGGCGCGGTCATCTCGATCGCCTTCGTACTGGCGGTCATGACCTCGGCCGTGCCCAAGCAGGTGCTGTTCAAGGTGTTCTCAGGCGTGGCCAACCACATCTCAACTGCCCAGCTGACGCCGTTCATCTCCAACATGCACGCCGCCCTGTGGTGCCTGGCCGCGGTCTCGGTGTTCGGCGCGTTCATCGCGGCGGCCCGGCCCAAGCACGTTCAGTCACCGGCGGAGAACGAGGCCCTCGAGGCCAAGCAGGCGCAGGTGGCGCTGTCATGAGCGCCACGGCCGAACGTTCGCTGCGGATCGGCGAGCTGGCGGAGCTGACCGGCACCACCCCCCGCACGATCCGCTACTACGAGGAGATCGGGCTACTGGACGGCGCGGCCGACCGCGATCAGGGCAAGCACCGCTGCTACACCCAGGCCGACGTCGACCGTGTGCGGGAGATCGTCCGCTTGCGCGATCTGCTCGGGCTCTCGCTCGAGCAGCTGTCCAAGCTGCTGGAGGCCGAGAGCGCTCGCGCCGAGCTGCGCCGCGAATATCAGCAGACCGACGCCCCCGCCGCGCGACGCAGCATCCTGGAGCAGGCGCTCGGACACATCGCCACCCAGCTCGAATTGGTCCGCGGGCGCAAGCACGAGCTGGAGCAGCTTGAACGCGAGCTGGTGGAGAAGCAGCGCAGCGTCAAGCAGCGGGTGTCCGAACTCTCGCAATGAGCGTCGCCCCGGCGGCTCCCGCGAGCCGACCAGCGCCGCTGACCAGCCGCAGCGGCTGCGGTGGCAGCGGCGTGGACCGGCGGGCGATGGCAACGCTGTCGGCCGGCCATCTGTTCACCGACGTCTCGCAGGGGTCGATCCCCGCGCTGCTGCCGTTCCTGATCTCCCGTGATCACCTCAACTACGCGTCGGCCTCGACGCTGATCCTCGCCGCGACGATCTCCAGCTCGGTGATCCAGCCGCTGTTCGGCCACGTGTCGGATCGGCGCTCGCTGCCGTGGCTGATGCCGCTCGGACCGGCGCTCGGTGGGCTGGGCGTCGGCCTGATCGGGATCGCGCACACGTACACGCTGACGTTCGCCGCCGTCGTGTTGAGCGGCATCGGGGTGGCCTCGTTCCATCCCGAGGGCTCGCGCTTTGCCAATTACGTGTCCGGGGCCCGCCGGGCGAGCGGAATGAGCCTGTTCAGCGTCGGGGGGAACGTCGGCTTTGCGCTCGGGCCCGTCCTGATCACGCCGCTGGTGCTGGCCTTCGGGCTGCACGGCACGCTGCTGCTGATCATTCCGACCTGGCTGATGGCGGGCGTGCTGATCTTGGAGCTGCCGCGGCTGAAGCGGTTTCGCAGCGACCTCGTGCGCGGGAGGGTCACACGCACCGGGCAAGGCGACCAGTGGGCCCCGTTCGCGATGCTCGGAACGGTGATTGCGCTGCGCTCATTCGTCTACTTCGGCTTTGTCACCTTCATCCCGCTCTACTACATCCACGATCTGCACACCAGCAAGGCGATGGGCAACACGGCACTGTCGGCGATGCTGCTCGGCGGCGCGCTCGGGACGCTGCTCGGCGGCCGGCTGGCCGACCGGTTTGGCCGGCGCGCGGTCGTCACCGGATCGATGCTCTCGCTGCCGCCGCTGACGGTCTGCTTCCTGCTGTCTGGGCCCGTGGTGGGGATCGTGGTGGCCGCGGTGATCGGCGCGGCCACGATCGCCACCTTCGCGGTCACGATCGTGATGGGCCAGGAGTATCTGCCGAGCCGGATCGGAGTCGCCTCGGGGGTGACGATCGGGCTGTCGATCGGTCTCGGCGGGGTGGGCGCGCCGCTGCTGGGGCTGCTCGCCGACGCCCACGGCCTGCGCTCGGTGTTCGAGGCGGTGACCGTGTTCCCGGTGCTGGCGCTGGCGCTCACGCTCGCGCTGCCACGCCACCGGCCCGCGGCCGCGTCCGACGACTACGCGGGGGCCCAGTCCGGCGCGTAGGCTGGGAAGACCGGGCTGGCCAGCAGCAGCCGCAGCGCGCGGGCGGCGTTGGGATAGCGACTGATGCGAAACGGGCCGTCGGATTTGACGCCCTGGTTGTAGATCAGCATCCTCGCCCGGGGGTGCGATCTGACCCAACCCAGCAGCTGATCGACGAACCCGGGGTCGTCAGCTCCCCACAGCGCCCACTCCCCGAACGTGAACGGCTGCCCCGGGAAGGCGTCGTAGAACGAGCTCAGGCCGGAGAAGTTGGGGAACTTGCCGTAGAAGTCGGTGCCGACCCAGTCGACCCAGCGCCTGCCCGGCCAGTAGGCCCAGGGCGAGTTGGCGGCCACCTCAGGCGCGCCGGCCACCTGAGGCACCCACAGCATCGCGGCCTTGGGCCGGGTCAGGTCGCCGCGCGTGCGCAGGCTCGGCATGCCCAGGCGCGCCAGCTGGCGATCGATGCGGGCCAGCCGGCCGTCGCGGAGGATCAGGGTGACCCGCTTCCAGGCCTGCTTGAACGCGACGGTCGAGTGCGACGCGTTCCGCGGGCTGCCGTCGGCGTTGAAGGCGCTGTAGGGGTTCCAATAGGCGTCCATCTCGGCCATCAGGCGGATGTAGGTGACGTGGCCGCTGGCGTACATCGCGTGGTTGAGCGCGATCAGCCAGGCGTCGCCTTCGCCATCGGCGATTCCCTCGGGGGTGATCATCTCCCGCGTGCCCGAGGCGGTGGTGATGTGGATCATCAGCCGTGCCCGCGCGGCGGCGGCATCGGCGAAGATGCCCGGCAGGTACTCGCCCCAGGCCGCGAACACCTGATAGACGGCCGGGTGCTTGCCGACCGCCTGCTGATAGGCCGAGATCGGCTGGCCGGCCACCCCCTGGAACACCTCGCCGGCCGGGGGCAGATAGGCCCGGGCGGACGCCTGCCCGGCGCTCCAGCCCCAGCTCAAGAGCAGGAAAGCGCAGACGAGTGGAGTAACCAGCGGCCAGCGGCGCGGTAGATTGCTCAAGCAGGTCGATCCGCAGCGCGACACAAGCCATCTATCGGCTCCCGCGGCCGCGACCTTAGCCGGTGCAACCCCTCTTGAGCTTCGACACCCCCCGCCTCTCACGCTGGACGCCGCCGATCGCCGCCTTCGTCGCGGGGCTGGTGGGCGTGATCAACGTCGCCTCCACGCTGACGCCCAACATCCGCTGGCGCGGCCATCTGCTGCTGACGTTCGAGCCGGTGGAGGCGATCAGGCTGTTTCACGCATTCGCGTTGCCCGCCGGGGCCGCCCTCCTGCTCGTAGCGCCCTATCTGCTCAAGCGCCGCCGCCGCGCCTGGCAGGCGGCGGTGATCCTGATGGTGACGCTGGGCCTGCTTGACCTGCTCAAGGGGCTGGACTTTGAGGAAACGGCGATCACCTGGCTCGCCGCCGGGCTGCTGCTCGGGTGTGCCTCGGCCTTCCGCGTACGCCACAACCGGATCACGCTCCGCTCGGCCGTCTGGCGGGTACCGCTGCTCGGGGCGTTCGTACTGACGTTCGCCGCAGTCGCGGCCTGGGCCTCAGAAGGCCGTCCCTCGTGGGCGTCGGTGGGGCGCGAGACCGGAGATCTGCTGCTGTGGCGCAGCGGCCCGATGCACTTCGAGCGCCACACCGTGTGGTTGCTGCACAAGCACTTCATGTGGTTGCCGCTGAGCCTGCATCTGATCGAGGTCGGCACACTGATCGCGGTTGCCTACGTGATCTTCCGCCCGCTCACCGCGTCCCGCGCGCTGCCGGGGCCGGCCGCGCGCAACGCGGCCGCCGAACTGATCCGCGCCCACGGCTCTGACACCCTGTCGTACTTCAAGTTGCGCGCCGACAAGCAGTACTTCTTCAGCTCCGACCGCCGCGCGTTCGTCGGCTACCGGATCGAGAACGGCGTGCTGCTGATGTCCGGAGACCCGGTCGGACCCCATGACGCCTTCCCGGCGCTGCTGGAGCAGCTTCTGGCCTTCTCCGACACGGTGGGCCTCAAGCTCGGCGCGATCGGGGCCAGCGAGCGCCTGTGCCCGCTGTATGAGGAGCTGGGGCTGCGCACGATCTATCTCGGCGACGAGGCGCTGATCGAGCTGGACGAGTTCTCGCTGGAGGGACGCGCGATCCGCAAGGTCCGCCAATCCGTCAGCCGCCTGAGCAAGGCCGGCTACAGCGCCGAGCTGCACGAGGCGCGGGCCCTGGATCCGGACGCTTTGGCCGAGATCGAGCAGGTGCTCGAACGGGGACGCGAGGGCGCGCCCGAACGAGGCTTCTCGATGGCGATGGACTCAGTGCGCGGCGACCACGACGAGGACACGCTGGTGGTGCTGGCCCGCGACGAGCAGGGCGCCATCCGCGGCGTGCTGCATTTCGTGCCCTGCTACGGCCGCTCGGCGATGTCACTGTCGTTCATGCGCCGTGACCCCGGCACCCCCAACGGTCTGACCGAGTTCCTGGTCGTCAAGGCCACCGAGCTGCTGCGAGAGCGCGGCCTGCACGAGATGTCGCTCAACTTCGCCGCCTTTGCGCGCTGGATGCACAGTCCCGCCAAGCGCTCCGAGCGGATCCTCGGCAAGCTGATCGCGGTCGGCAATCCGTTCTTCCAGATCGAGAGCCTGTATCGCTTCAACGCCAAGTTCTTCCCCCGCTGGGAGCCGCGTTACCTCGTCTATCAGGGTCCGTTGGGGCTGCCGCGCGCCAGCCTGGCGGCGATGTGGGCCGAGGGCCAGCTGTGGAAGCCGGAGCTGCTGCGCGCCCGCACGACGGGCGCAGCGCGATTGGCGGCGCGCGCGCGCTAACCTCAGCTTAACGAGAGGGCTCGCCACCAGCCTCTCAGAGGTGGTGGTTTGCCGAGCGCACCGGCGCTGATCTGAGCCGACGTGTCCCTCTCCGCGTCAGTAGCCTACGCCGCCCGTAAGGTCAGGAACTCAGCTTGAGCAGCGTCAGCCGAAAACATGACGAGACGTCGTCCACCCGCCACCGCCGGGAATGTCACCGACGCCGCAACGGCCACGCCGGAGCCACGCGTTGTCGCTGAGTGCATCCACGATCTCTGAGCCTCCGGTGACAGCACTGCGCTACTTCGATGTCGTGCTGCTGGTGGTCGCAGCGCCGATCATGCTGCTGATCGGCGTGCCCGCCTCCGGCTACTGCGTCGGGGCGGTGGCGTGGATCGTGCTGCGCGCGATCGGGGTAGGAGTTGAACGTGCAGCCACGGCCGTCGAGATCAGCAGCGTGATCGCGATTAGACTCGGATACATGCTGGGACGGCTGTTCCTGCTGGCGATGGCCGTGATCCTCGTGCGAAAGTCCGATGGCCAAAATGCCGGGCTCGCCGCGCTGGTCGTAGTCGTGTTCGCCTTCACGGTCCAGCTAGCCACGTCGGCTCTCAACCGTCCCGGATCGAACCGCTCACGATCGACCCGCGGCGGAACTCGATGAGCAGGACACGAAAGCTCCTCCTCGGTATCGCCGGGTTCTACGTCCTGGGCCTGGCCCTGCTCGCCGTCATCTTCGGCGTCGCCTCGAAGAAGAACAACGTCTTCCAGATCCAGAATGAGTTCAAGCTGGTCAACTGGATTCACCTCGGCGTATTCAGCATCAATCGCGCCGTGGTGTACCTGATCCTCGCCACGATCTGCACGATCGGCACGATGCTGTGGATCTCGCGGCGCATGCACGCGCGGCCCAACCGCGTGCAGACCGCCGTAGAAGTTATCTTCAGCCTGATGAAGGACAACATCACGCGGGGGAACATGCCCGATTCGATGGCCGCCAAGTGGTTTCCGTTCATCGGCGCGCTGTTTCTGTTCATCTGGTTCTGCAACCTGATCGGCTACCTCCCGCTGCCGACCAACAGCGAGGAGACGTTCAACGTCCTCGGGGCGCAGATCCCGGACTTCGCGCTCTATGCCGCCACCGCGAACGTCTCGGTTCCGCTGGTGCTCGCGCTCGTCGTGTTCATCGCCTTCAACACCGAGGGGATCCGGGCGCAGGGGCCGATCGGCTACGTCAAGAGCCTGATCCCGGCCGGGGTGCACGGGCCGATGCTGATCCTGATCGCACCGCTTGAGATCGTCTCAACGTTCATGCGGCTCGTGTCGCTGACGATCCGGCTGTTCGCCAACATCCTGGCCGGCCACATGATCATCCTGTTCATGGCCGGCGGGCTCGCGGTGATCCTCGGACTCTCGGTCCTGGGGTGGTTCACGCTGCCGGTCGGGATCGCCGTCTACCTGTTCGAGCTCGGGCTCGTGGCGACGCTACAGGCGTTCATCTTCGCGACCCTCACGGCCATCTACGTCGGTGGCTCGGTCTCTCATCACTAAACACAGAAGGAGCTGAGCTCAAAGTGCTTATACACATCATCTCGTTCGCCGCCGCCTCGACCGGGGTCGGAGCGGGACTCGGCATCGGGATCGGCGGCGGGCTCGGCGCCTTGGGCGCCGGCGTCGGCATCGGCATCATCTTCGGCAAGGTCATCGAGGCCGTCACGCGCCAGCCCGAGATGCGCGACGAGATCACCCAGATCCAGTGGCTCGGCTTTGCGCTCACCGAAGCGTGCTTCTTCTACGGCCTGGTGGCCGGCCTGATCTCCTACGTGCTCAAGTAGATGGCCAGCTCCCTCGTACCTGCCGCGTCGAGCGGCTCGTTCCTGATCTCGCCCAACGTCGGGCTGATGATCTGGACGCTGCTGCTGTTCGGGATCTCGATGTACGTGCTCGCGAAGCTCGCGTTTCCGCGTATCACCGAGGCCCTCGACCGCCGCCAGAAGGCGATCGAGAACTCGATCGATGCCGCCGAGCGCACGCGCTCGGAGGCCGACCAGCTGCTGGCGGACTACCGTGAGCGGCTCAAGGAGGCACGCCACCAGGCGGACGAGATCGTCGACCGGTCGCGTAAGGCCGCCGAGATCCACGAGCGCGACGCTCATCAGGACGCCCACACCAAGCGCGAGCAGATGATGGAGCAGACGCGACGGGACATCGAGTCCGAGACCCGCCGGGCGATCGACGAGATCCGGCGGGAGGTCGCCGACCTGACCGTGCTGGCGACCGAGAAGGTCACTCGCAAAACGCTGACCGAGGACGACCAGCGCCGGCTGGTGGAGGATGCGCTCTCCGAGCTCGATTTCAGCGCGCTGAGCGCAGAGGGCGGACGGGGTCGCTAGTGGAGGAGATCGCCCAGGTCTACGCGCGGGCGCTGTTCGAGGTGGCCCTCGAGCACGACGTGCTGGACCGGGTCCGGGAGCAGCTCGGGCAGCTGGCCGATGCGATGCACGAGAACCGCGACCTGGCTGTGTTCTTCTTCTCCCCCTACTTCTCCACCGACGAGAAGAAGCAGGGCCTGCACAGCGCGCTGGATGGCGCCGAGCCGGCGTTTGAGAACTTCATCGAGGCGCTGATCGAGCGTCACCGGATGCCGGCCATCTTCCGCATCCGCGCCCGCTTCGACAAGCTGTGGGATGAAGAGAAGAAGCTGCTGCCCGTGCTGGTCACCAGCGCCGTGGAGCTCGACGAGTCGGTCGTCAAGAGCCTCGGGGACCGGATCGGCGAACAGGTCGGGCGCAACGTCCAGCTCTCGACCGAGATAGAACCGGACATCCTCGGCGGCATCGTGCTGCGCGTGGGCAATGTGATCCTCGACGCGTCGATCCGAAACCGTCTCAACCAACTTCGCAAGCAAGTCGCGCAGGCGTAGCCAGCCGCGCCTGTCAAGGGAGCCACTTCAATGAAAATCAACCCCGACGAGATCACCTCGATCCTCAAGAGCCGGATTGAAGGTCTCGATACCTCCACCGCCGACCTCACCGAGGTCGGAACCGTGCTGTCGGTGGCCGACGGCATCTGCCGGATCCACGGCCTCGACAACTGCATGTCGTTCGAGATGCTCGACCTGCCCCATGACGTGACCGGACTGGCGCTGAACCTGGAGTCAGACAACGTCGGCGCCGTGCTGTTCGGCGAGTGGGAGCGGATCGCCGAGGGCAACACGGTCAAGCGCACCGGTCGCCTGCTGGAGATCCCCGTCGGCGATCAGCTGCTGGGCCGGATCGTCGATCCGCTCGGCAATCCGCTTGATGGCAAGGGCGAGCTGAATACCACCGAGACTCGTCCCGCCGAGCACAAGGCCCCCGGCGTGGTCCAGCGCCAGCCGGTCAAGGAGCCGATGCTCACGGGACTTAAGGCGATCGACTCGATGATCCCGATCGGCCGCGGCCAGCGTGAGCTGATCATCGGTGACCGCCAAACTGGCAAGACCTCGATCGCGATCGACACGATCATCAACAACACCGAACGCGACCTGATCTGCGTCTACGTGGCGATCGGGCAGCGCAAGGCCACCGTTGTGCAGCTGGCCAGCATCCTGGAGGATGCCGGCGCGATGGAGAACACGATCATCGTGATGGCCGCCGCCGACGAGTCGGCACCGATCAAGTTCCTGGCGCCCTACGCGGGCTGCGCGATGGGAGAGCACTTCCTCTA
>CABEDJ010000382.1_pt1 | contig 20207 bp, 15 predicted proteins | sample 3422951 | NCBI WGS metagenome assembly CABEDJ01 (sample SAMEA5534329, study PRJEB31848) | metagenome | biome: tundra; feature: field; material: soil | place: USA | collected 2013-05 | depth 0.15 m | reverse complement strand
GTGTGGCACAGGCCGCGACGAGGCCGGCGGCGGGGGCTAGGCGGAGTGTGCAGCTGCATCAGGGGACGGATCTCGCTGCCGCGGTGTCGCCAGACGGGCGCACGCTGCTACTGGACGTGGTGGGCGTGCTGTGGAGCCTGCCGATGGCGGGTGGCTCGGCCCGCCGGCTCACCAGTGACTACTTCGACATCGGCCAGCCGGACTGGTCGCCGGATGGCCGGAGCATCACCTTTCAGTCCTATCGGGACGGCAATTTCAATGTCTGGACGGTGAATCCAAGCGGGCATGGGCTGCGTCAGCTCACATTCGGTCCTTACGATCATCGCGAGCCGCGTTTCTCGCCGGACGGCCGGCACATCGCCTTCTCCTCGGACCTGTCGGGCAGCTACGGCGTCTACACCTACGAGCTGGCCACCGGGAAGATCGTCACGTGGGCGGACACCGCGGCCGAGGAGTACGAACCGGCGTGGTCGCCGGACGGATCCAAGATCGCGTTCGTGGTGGCCAACACGGCGGCAACCGTCGTCATCGACACAATCGCCGTCGTCGACGCGGCCGGTAACCGGCAGACGGTCGTCACCGTGCCGGCTGGGCAGATCCTGCACAGCCCGGCGTGGACGCGCGACGGCAAGGACCTCATCTACACCCTGATCGCCAGCGGCACGAGCACCCTCCAGCGCGCGGGCACGGCGCTGTTCACCGGCGAGGAGGTGTTCCCCTTCCGGGTTAGCTGGCTGTCGCCAACCGAATATGTGTACACCGCTGACGGGAAGGCCCGCCGGCGATCCCTGAACGGCGGCTCAGCCCACGACATCCCGTTCGTGGCCCCCGTGCAGGTGACGACGCCCGGCTACCGCAAGAAGCAGCGCGACTTCGACAGCACGGCCCGCAAGCCGGTCCGCGGGATCGGCAGCCCGGTGCTCTCACCCATCGGACACCGGATCGCCTTCCGGGCGCTGAACGACATCTGGACCATGAGGATCGGCCAGCGACCTCGCCCGCTCACCAAGGACCGCCGCTACAAGTCCGACCCGGCGTGGTCGCCGAACGGTCGCTGGCTGTCCTACTCCAGCGACCGGGCCGGCAAGCTGGACATCTGGCTGCGGGACCTGCGGACCGGAGGTGACCGGCAGCTCACCAACCTGCCCGACGCCGCGGCGGTCTCGGCGACCTGGTCGCCGGACAGCACGATGCTGGCCTTCCTGGATCAGACCGGCGCCGTCCACACGGTTCAGATGGCTACGGGGAACATCCAACAGGTGTACCCGGCCACCTTCGAGCCCGGCAAGCCGACCTGGTCGGCCGACGGCAAGACGCTGGCGATCGCTGCGATCAAGCCATACTCGGCCCGCTTCCGCGAGGGGCTGAGTCAGATCCTGCTGATCGACCGGACCACCGGCGCCGCAACCTACGTCGACCCCCTCCCGTACCGTTCCCTGCAGACGCGCGGGGACGACGGGCCGGTGTGGTCGCCGGACGGGAGAATGATGGCCTTCGTCATCGGCAGCGTGCTGTGGGTCATGCCGGTCCAAGCCGACGGCCAGCCGGCCGGAGCGCCGAGCCAGCTTACACGCGAGGTGACCGACGCCCCGACCTGGAGCGGCGACTCCCGCGAGTTGCTTTACCTGTCCGCCGGGAAGCTGCGGCTGATCTCGGCAGACGGAGGGCGCCCGCGCACCGTCCCGGTGGGCCTGAGCTGGGCGAACGCCATACCGAAGACCCGGACGGTGATTCACGCCGGACGGTTGTGGGACGGCACCAGCAAGCACGTGCGGCGCGACGTCGACGTCATCGTCGACGGCCACCGGATCGCTGCCGTGGAACCGCATCGGGCGGCCCATAGCGGCCGCCTCATCGACGCCTCCCGGCTGATGGTCATTCCCGGGATGATCGACATGCACAACCACCGCGAGATGCAGGGCTACTCCTACGGCGATCGGCAGGGCCGGCTGTGGCTGTCATTGGGAATCACCACCACCCGCTCCCCCGGCAGTCCGGCCTACCACATGGTCGAGGACCGCGAGTCGGTGCAGTCCGGCGCGCGGATAGCGCCCCGCTACTTCGCCACCGGCGAGGCGATCGACGGCTCGCGCATCTTCTACAACTTTATGCGTCCCGTGGTCGACGAGGAGCAGCTCGCGCTCGAGCTCAAGCGAGCCGAGGCGCTCGACTACGACCTCATGAAAGCCTACGTGCGCCTACCCACCGAGTGGCAGCAGAAAGTCATCGACTTCGCCCACCAGCACCGCATCCATGCCACCTCGCACTACCTCTACCCGGCGGTCGGCTTCGGCGGGGACGGCATGGAGCACATCGGCGCCACCAACCGGTTCGGCTACTCCCGCACGGTCACCGCGCTGGGCACCGGCTATCAGGACGTCAGCGCCCTGTTCGACGCGTCCAAGGCGGTGCGGACGCCCACGCTGTTCGGCTCGGTCACGTTATTCAGAGAGGACACCTCGCTAGTCACCGACCGGCGGGTCAAGACGCTTTACCCCAGCTGGGAGTACGAGTCGCTGATGGCGGCAGTGACCACCGCTCAAACAACCGACCAGACCGTCAACCGCCAGAACCTGCGCCGTCAGGTCGCCCAGCTGGTGGCCATGGTCCAAAACGGCGGGACGGTGATGTCAGGAACGGACTCGCCGATCGACCACACGGCGGTCAGCACACACATGAACCTGCGCGCGATGGTCAAGTACGGCCTCACCCCCTACGAGGCGATGGTGACCGCCACCCGGGCGCCCGGAGAGTTCCTCCAAGAGCCGATCGGAACCATCCGCAAAGGCATGCTCGCCGACATCACGATCCTCTCCGGCGACCCGCTCCGCAACATCAGCGACGCGGCCAACGTCCAGCTCGTGATGACTAACGGAGTGCTGTACAACGTAAACGAGCTGCTAGGGCCGTTCGCCGCAGCGCACGCATCCGCAGCCCTCGCCCCCACCAGCCGCATCCTCCCACCGATACCCGGCCATCCCTCCAACCAGGGCTACTGGTGGCACGACCCTCACTACCTCGAGGAAAGCAAGCACTCCTGCTGCAAAGGATGAGACCCCCCGCCGAGCGGCGTCAGTCCGCTTTCTCCGGCTGACGGAAAGTGGACACTAAACGGCGAGCTGAATCCGGCTGCATGCAAGTTCTACATCTCGATCCAGCTGGCACTCGCGGTCCGGCGGTGCGTGTGGACGAGGAAGCGCGTATTTAATGCATGGTGTGCTTTCTGGGCAGCATCGCTCGCTTGTCGCTCTGGAGCAACGCGAGCATCCCATTCGGCCTTGGCTTCGTCAGCGCGCCGTGAAGCCTTCTCACCCCTCTCCTTTGCTTGTCGGACTTGTTCACAGATCCGCGCGTACTCTGGATCGCTTCGTTCCCATCGCGCTTGTTCTTCCTCATAGGAGAGCTCAGCACCGCCCATCGCCGTGGCTACGTCATATAAGCCTTGCCGAGGAAGAGTTGCTGGGCCTGCGAGCCGTACACGCCGTGCACGTTGGACTTGGTCGCGTTGAGCTCGTCGATGAAGTAGGGGACGATGACCGGCGTCTCGGCCAGCAGCAACGTCTGAATCTTGCCGGCGAGCGTCTTCTGGGTCTGAAGGTCAACGGCCGACACGAATTGCTTGACCAGGGTGTCGTATTGCGTGTTGTGAAAGCGGGCCGCGTTCCACACGCCGTGCGTGGTCAGCGTCGCTTCCAGAACGACGTTCGGCACCCCGCGTCCGGCGTAGTTGAGGAGGCTCATCGTGCCGTCTAGCCAGTCCGAGTTGCCGAAGGTCGCCTTGCCGTAATACGCATTTAGTGTCTCGACCTTGAGCTTGATAGCGATGCCCACCTTGGCCGCGTCCGCCGCGATCGCCTGGGCGAGCAGGGGTAGCTCCTCTTGGATCCCGACGAACAGCGTGGTGTGGAACCCGTTGGGGAGACCGGCCGCAGCCAACAGCTGCTTGGCCTTGGCCAGGTCCTGAGCGCGCTGCGGCACGCTCGTGTCGGTGAAGGAAGCGATCGGCGCGAACGGGCTGTCGTTGCCGACAGCGCCGTAACCATCGATCAGGGCCTGTACTAGCTCCGGACGCTGCAGCGTGAGCGCCACCGCCTGACGCACGCGCGGATCGGTGAACGGGGCCTGGTCGGTGCGCATCGACAGCTCCTGATGGCTAGACGACTTGAGCGTAACGATGGTGTACTGAGGATTGTTGAGCAGCGGCTGGGCGCCCTGGGCCGTGAAACCGGTGACCATGTCCACCTGACCACCCTGCAGAGCCAAGATCTGAGGTTCCTGACTGGCATAGAAGGTAAACTGAGTGCCCGACAGCAGCGGCTTGGGACCCCAGTAGCTCGGGTTGGCCACGAACTTGGCGCCCACGTTCTGTGTGTAGCTGGCGAGCTTCCACGGGCCCGTCCCGATGAACGTGCTCTGCCACTTGCCGAAGTCCGTTCCCTTGGGGACGATGATCGCGTTGTAGGTGTCCGAGGAGACTAAGAAGGGAAAGTTGCCGGTCGCTGTCTCCAAGTGGAAGGCGACCGTCATAGGATCCACCTTCACCACGCCGCTCGGGCTGAGGATGCCGCTGAATGCTGATAGTGCGTTGGAAGCATTCTTTGGATCGACCTGCTGCCGGAACGTGTAAACCACGTCGTCGGCCGTCATCGGGGAACCGTCATGGAACTTCACTCCGGAACGCAATTTGAACGTCCACACCGTCCCGTTCGCGTTCGGGCGCCAGGAAAGCGCAAGCGCCGGCTGTAGCGGCTGCCCTCCCCGTCCCGTGTTGTCGTTGATCAGGAATTCGCCGGTCTGGCAGAGCATGAGCAGCCCGCCGCCGTCAGTGACCGTGAGCGGGTTCACCTCTGCGGTTGGTGTCTGGTTGGCCACGCGCAGCACGCCTCCCCGCTTGACAGGCGCCGAAGCGGCGCCTGAGGCGCTCGACGAGCTGTTATTGGCGCCGCCGCACGCGGCGAGGATCGCGCCCATCGTGGGCACCGAGAGACCGATCACGCTACCGCGCCGCAAAAAGGCACGGCGGCTCAGACGCCCGGCGACGAGCTCGTCGATGTAGTGGTTCTCGACCTCACTGTGTTGGACGCGGCTCTCGTCGAGCTTGCGGGTGTTGCGATCCATGCCCGACTACCTTTCTATCTCCGGAGTCCGCTTGACGTGGGGCGGCCGGCGCGGCGCTGCTTCAGCGCCCAGCCCCGAACGGGCGAACGGGCGCTCGGGCGCTCGGGCGCTCGGCCGAGTTCCTCTTATCCGGGAGCTTGTCGACCACTTTCCGCTGGTCCAAGAAGGACGAGAGTTCGACCTCTCCCGCGTGTGCAACTCAATGGCGAGCGCCGTGGCCTGCAGCTCGGGAACGACGACGTCGATCAGAGCCTCGCGGGAGACCCGCGCCACCGAAGCGGTCACGGCAACCATGTCGCGGTCGGCATGGACGGCGACCGCGCAAGCCAGGAGTCCCTGCTCGCACTCATAGACCGAGATCTCGTAGCCAGTGGTCTTCGCCGTATCGAGCATAGGCGCGAGAACGCTCCACCTACCTGCAGTGCCCCGCGTCCTTGGCGGATACGGGCGTGCACCGGATACGAGTCCAAGTAGAGCGCCTCTGCCCCGTCCTGGATGGCCAGGCTGACGGGTCTCGCGCATCGCTACGGCCAGCCTCCGCAGAGACCCTCGGGCGAGGTCTGGCAGCCGAACTCCCGCTAGGAGCGGAGCGACCAGGCGTGCGACTCCGAGCCAAGACGAAACCGTTTCGTGACCGGGTCGCGAGCGAGGAACGACCGCTCCAGAAGCGTGGTCGTAATGCGGTGAGCCGTTGGCTTCGGCCGGTCCTGCAGATCCGCTGCGATCTCGGAGAGCGAAAGCTCAGCCCGTTCCACGGAAAAAGCTCAAGAACGTCAAAGGTCTGTACGCTCGCAGAGGCGTCTGAACTTTCGCTGGGCAGAACCCTTTTCATCTCAGCGGTAACTATGTCATCGCATCCGGCCCCCGTCAAGGCGGTCGCCGGCCAGCACAAGACGACATCGTCGCGCCGTCTCGCACGTGCGAGACCTGACGTCGATCAGGCTGGAGTCCCTCCCGTACGGGGATCGGGCCAAGAGCGCACGACCAACCAACGCCTGGTTCCTGGAACCCGCCCGTCGCTTCACGATCACCTTCAGGCGGGGTGCGGCCGGTTGCGGCTCGCCGAAGCCCACCGACCGATCCTCACGGCTGTGCCCCGCACACTGGCCTTAAGCCATGACCTTCGCCCGAGCGGGTGGCACCGGCTGTCATGGCCCCAGCGTGCAGGCGCTATCCCGAGGCCTGCGCCGCCTCACGCCGAGCTGCAGAACCCTCCGCCCTGACGCTTGCGCACTCGCGCAGCAACTCGTCCGCGACGCGCTCCATCAGCTCGGCGCGCCCGATGGTGATGCGGGCGTAACCTGGGAGGCCGAAGTCGCTGCCGGGACGGATGAGCAATCCCCGGCTTGCGAGGCTCTCCGCAACGGCCCGGTCGTCAGCGCCCAACCAGGTGAGCAGAAAGTTGGCGTCGGACGTCAGCGGCGGCAGCCCGCCGGCGACTAGCCGGTCGCCCAGCAGCGCCCGGCATTCACGGGTGAGCTCGCGGCGCTCTTCGACCAGCGCGTTCCGGGCGAGACTCGCGCACCCCGCGACCAGCGCCGCGTGGTTAACGCTAAAGGGCACCTGGACGGTGTTCAGGTACGGCGTGAGCTGGGCGTCGAGGATGGCGTAGCCGAGTCGCAGCCCGGCCAGCCCGAAGATCTTCGAGAAAGTCCGCAGCACAACCACGGGGCGCCCGGCGGCGATGTCGGCGAACCGGTCAATCTGCTCGCCCGGTCGGACGTATTCGGCGTAGGCCTCGTCGGCGATCACCACGCACCCCTCCGGCAGCGCATCCAGGAACGCGCCCCAGTCTGCGGCGCCGAGCCGCAGACCCGTGGGGTTGTTCGGGTCGCAAACGAACACCAGCCGCGCCCGGCTCCGGCGCGCCGCCGCCGCGATCCGCTCGAGATCGAGCGCCAACTCGGGGCACGGAACCCGCTCGACTTGGGCGCCCGCCGCCCGGCAGGCCTGGACGTAGAGACCATACGTCGGATGGGGGACGACCACGCGGTCGCCCGGCTCGACGAAGACAGCCACGAGCGCGAGCAGCAGCGCCTGGATCCCGTGACCCGGCACGATCTGGTCGACGTGCACACCCAGCCAGGCGGCTAGGCGCTCGCGCAACTCCTCGTAGGCGCATTCGGGGTAGGTCCACGTGTCGCCCAACGCGGCGGCGACCTCTTCCAGAACGCCAGGCAGGGGGCCGAAGAGGCCCTCGTTCCAGTGCAAGCGCACGACCTCGACAAGGCCGTGGCGGCGGCGCACGTCCTCCGCGCTTAAGCCCGGCACGTACGGCCCGAGGTCGACGAGAGGCTCGCGAATGAGCGACCGCCACTCGGTCACAACCTGGTCTCCGCCGGGCTCAGACACGCCGCCCGGCACGCTCGCGGGGCGAAACGATGCCTGGCCGGTCGCGCGTCCAGCACCAAGACGTCGCGAGCGTCGGCGCTCGTCCCCTCGGCGTCGGTCAGCGAGCACACATTGGCAGCAGTCACTGGCTCCACAGCAGTTCCGACCAGATAAAAGCACGTTCGTCCAATGGAAGTCAAGGAAAGGGACTGGAAGTTCGTGCGCCGCGGCACCAGATCGGGATGGCCGGCAACTCGTAGGCTTCCTTGCCGGGCCTGGGGCCGGGCGACCAGGGTGCCCGGCAGGCGAATCTGCCACAGTGGGCGCCCTTGGAAAAGGGCTGCGTCATCCGCGCCTCCTCCAGGCGCCCCCGTGAGGCTCGACCCGGTCGTGCCAATGACGACCACAGGATTACCAGGCGCGTCGAGACCTGCCGCCCCGCGGCGCCAGCTGGACGCTGCACGGGCGGACCGCGGTCGGGTCGTTCGGGCGCCTGAAGGCGCGGGCTGCTCTGCTCGAGGATCGCCGCGGGGCGGTGTCGTGCACCGGTCTTGACAGAATTCCTGCGATGCGACATGGTTTCCGCTAGATGAAAGTAGCCTCGGTCAGCGAAAGTCAAAATGGTTCGTCCCTCGGCCGGGTCTTGGATGTGCTCGGGCTATTTTCCGCTGAGCGGGCTGAGCTTTCGCTCTCCGAGATCGCGAATCTGCAGGACTGGCCGAAGCCAACGGCTCACCGCGTTACCGCCACGCTTCTGGAGCGGTCGTTCCTCGCTCGCGACCCGGTCACGAAACGGTTCCGGCTTGGCATCGGGATCGCGCGCCTGGTCGCGCCGCTCCTCCGTACTTTCCGGCTGCCAGAACTCGCCCGAGGGCCGCTGCGCACATTGGCCGCTGAAACCGGTGAGACCGTCAACCTTGCCATCCTGGACGGTGCTGAGGCGCTCTACTTGGACTCGTATCCCGGAACCTTCCGTGTCCGAGCCCAGGCCGATTCAGGGCTGCGAGTTCCCGCGTACTGCACAGCGATGGGAAAATGTCTGCTGGCGCAGCTCGACCCCGAGGACGCCCGGCGCCGGGTCGGTTCAGGCCCCTACCCGCCGATGACGCATCTCACCGCACGCAGGTGGAGCGGGCTCGCGCCCATGCTCGACGCGGTCAGGACCGACGGCTTCGCGGTTTCGGTCGATGAGTACGAGCAAGGACTGCTCGCGTGCGCGGTCGCGGTACACGCCGACGGCGACACGGTTGCCGCGATCAACGTGGCCGCCTCCGCGGCGCGTGTTTCTCGCAAGGCTCTCACCGACATCCTCGTTCCCAAACTGCAGGCCACGGCGCTGGCCATTGACCGCGCGTACGCTGGAGAGATCGGAGGACCATGACGATCGCGTGGCCTGGAGTACTGCTGAGACGCCGCGCGGCGCGCGGCGCGCTATTGGGCCCCCGAGCTGAGTCGCAGAAGCTTCGGCGGGGCATCGCTCGCACCGTGGCGCGGTCAGCGTCACCGCCAACCAAGAATCGCGCCGGTGCGCGGACATGGCCCGCGGTCGCTGATGGTTGTGCTCTCGCGCCCGCAAGCACCACGACACAGCCGACACCCCGAGACGGCGCGAGCTGATGACGCTACCGCTCGAAGGCGTCGTGGTCGCCGACTACTCGCAGTACGTGGCAGGACCCATGTGCACCTTGCTCCTTGCTGATCTCGGTGCCGATGTGATCAAGGTTGAGCCACCCCATGGCGACCAATGGCGTCGGCAGGAGCCTTGCGGTCCCGATATCAGCAAGCCCTTCGTCGCGCTCAACCGCAATAAGCGCTCGGTCGTCATCGACCTCAAGTCGATGGATGGGCGCCGCAACTCGCGCGCGCTGATCGCCACGGCAGACGTCGTAGTGCACAACTGCCCCCCGGCCCGGGCTGAGCGCTTCGGCTTGGATCGCGCCTCCGTGCTGAGCGCCAATCCTCAGGCTGTGGTGGTCGCAATCTCTGCGTTTGGCAGCGATGGCCCGGATGGCGGTACGGCGGGCTACGATCTGGCGGCGCAAGCCGCCTCAGGGCTTCTCATGGCCGACTCTCGAGTTGGCGATGAGGTTCCCGTCCGTGCTGGCGGAATTGCGATGACCGACTTCAGCGCTGGCATGCTGGCGGCGGTTGCCGCGCTTGCTGGCCTTGCCGGCGCACGCGAAAGCGGAATCGGCTGCGAACTCGAGACATCGCTTCTCGGCGCGGCGCTGACACTTCAGATCCAGCGTCTTGTCTCGGTCTCAGATGATCAGGGTCTGGCCGGGCAGAGCGGGCGTCAAGCAACGCGCGATGATCTCGCGACGGTGGCGGATCAAGCGGCACTTGAACATCGGATCAACCCGTACTACCGCGCCTATGCGACCACCGACGGCTTCATTGCCATCGCATGTCTTAATCTGGCGCAGCGCCGGGGCCTTCTCGCAGAGTTTGGTCTCGACGATCCCGCCGCCGAGAATCCGGACGAACCGCCATCCTCAGCGGCGGAGACGCTGCGACGCGAACGGCTCACCGGGACAATCGCCAACGCGCTGGCTCGACGCGCAACGCGCGAGTGGCTGGCGCGGCTGGCTGCACGCCGCGTCCCGTGCCAGGAGGTGCGCACGCTCACCACCATGTTCGCGAGCGACCAGGCACGCGCCAACGGTCTCCTCCAGCAGATCAACCAGCCCGAGCTGGGAGCCGTTGAGCTGCTCGGTAGCCCGTTCAAGCTCGACGGAAAGTCTCTCACCGCGCGCCGTCCGGCTCCCAGCCGGGGCGAGCACACAGACGTCGTTCTGGAGACGCTGTCTGAATCTCGCTTCGCCTACTGCGGGCGGGCGCTCCCGTGAGGGTCGGCGTCGGGCCCGGGAAGCCGGATGGAACGACGCCTGCTCGGCGGGGCTGAGCGTACCGCGTGTCTCAGGTCCCCAACGCAACCAGTGGAGTCCGGTGACGCGCATCGTGTCAAGCCGTAGTGACAGAGGCATCGTGTCAGGCCGTGGAGACGGCCGCACAGCAGGGAGCCGCGCGAGTGAATCAATCGGATAGCCAACGTACCGGTGGCCACGTCGTCGTGGAGAGTCTCGAGGCGTTGGGCGCGCGAGCAGCGTTTGGTATTCCAGGCACGCACACCCTGTCGATCTGGGAACGCCTGCGCACGAGTTCTCTGCGCTCGCTGGTCCTGAGGACCGAGCTCAGCGCCGGCTTCGCCGCCGAGGGCTACGCTCGCGTGAGCGGGCAACCCGCGCCGCTGTTGCTCACTACCGGCCCGGGGGCGCTCATGAGTCTCGCCCCCCTGATGGAGGCGGCCGCTGCACACACACCAGTGGTGGCGATCGCGAGCCAGATTCCGAGTTCGCTCGTCGGTCGCCGGCGCGGCTACCTACACGAGCTCCCCGACCAGCTCGCGTCCTTCACGCCGATCGTCAAGTGGGCCACGCGGGCGCAGAGCCTGAACGTGCTCCCCGATGTCCTGGCCGAGGCGTGGCGCCGCGCGCAGACCCCACCGAGCGGTCCCGTGTTTATCGAGGTTCCCGTGGACGTCCTGCGCGCGCCGGCCGGAAACGCAGCGACCGGGGGACTGCGTGGCGACCCGCCAGCGTTTTCCGTGGCAGCCACGGACGCGGTCGGTGAAGCCGCGCGACTTCTGAGCGCTGCAGAACGCCCCGTCCTCTGGGCCGGTGGCGGCGTGCTGCGCTCAGGCGCATGGGACGAGCTATCCGCGCTGGCCGAGCGACTACAGGCCCCCGTCGCGACCACGTACATGGGCAAGGGCGCCTTTCCGGATGACCATCCGCTGGCTGTCGGGTCCAGCTGTGACGAGCCGGCCTTCCGACGCCTCCTGGCGGAGGCCGATGTCGTGCTCTGCATCGGCACCGAGCTCGGCGCCGAGACCACGGGCCACTGGGCGCTCCAATTCTCCGGGCGTCTGATCCAGATCGATGCCGCCCCGGAGCGAATCGGCCTGAACTACCCAGCACTCGGTCTGGTCGGCGATGCCCGGCGAACCCTTGAGGCGCTCGTGGAGTGCGTCACGCCCCGGAACGGCAACGGTGCGGCACAGCAGGTAGTGGCTGAGCTGCGGCGAGAGATCGAGGGTGGGCTCGAGGAGAACGCTCGGGCGCTCGAGCCCGAGTTGCTCAGGACGATTCGAAACACGCTGCCGCGTGATGCCGCTCAAGCCTGGGACATGACGACGCTTGCCTACTGGGCCGCGGCGTTCTCCCCGGTGCTCACCCCCCGGCGCTTCCTCTATCCGCTCGGCTCCGGAACCCTCGGGTACGGCTGGCCCGCCGCGCTCGGCGCAGCCGCAGCCCTGCCGCAGACGCCGGTCCTCGCAGTGGTGGGAGATGGTGGCTTCTCGTACGGTCTCGCAGATCTTGCGACCGCCCGTCAGCACGAACTGTCGGTTGCGCTCTTGCTGATCGATGACGGCGGTTACGGGATCCTGCGCTCGCACCAGCAGAGGACTTACGGCAAAACGCACGCCGTCGACCTGCCCGGCCCCGACTTCGCAGCCCTCATGGCTTCCTACGGTGTCCCGGCGCGCGCTTCCCAACCGGAGAGCCTCGCGCAGGACCTGCAATGGGCTCTCGCGGTCGACGGCCCGGCCAGCGTCGTGCTGGCAGCTGATCTCGAAATCTTCCCCGCAGCAGCCGGATGGGCATCTGCCGCACCGGCCAACGCCGGATAGATGCCTGGGAGCGACGTTGTCGGGGCCGGCTTCGCAATCGCGCTCCGCTGGCAAGACGGAGCGCTTTACGTGGCCGAGTCGTCGATGACCCTGTCACGCGCGTGGGGCCGTGCGGCCGGTTCGCCCGTCCATGCCGCGTATCTTGCCGCCGCAAGTTCAGGTCGACGCGGAGAAGGTCGCCCGTTGAGCGCGGACGGGACGCGCTCCCGTTGGGATGTTGGTCAGAGCCGCGGGCGCGGCTTGTGCGCTAGGTCCAACAGACGAATGCTGCCTTGATCTCCGTGCACGCATCGAAGGCGCTGTTCCCGTGTCGGGGCCGCCCATGCCGCTGTCCTTAACCCCACCGAACGGGAGATGCGCTCCGACCATGTGGTCGCGCCGTTAATCATCACCGTGCCGACCCGAAGGCCATGGAGTGCTCGAACGCGCTCTCGAGATTGCGTGTGAACACCGATGCGACAAGTTCGTGGGCGTGTCGTTGGCGAGCGTCACGAGTGTCTGGCGGTCGGGTGCGTCCAGCAGGACGGTGACCGGCCCGAACACCTCCTCGCGAGCGATCGGATCGGCGTGACCGACGTCGCCGAGCACCGTTGGCGCGTAAAAGCACCCGACATCGCCGGAAACGCGTGCCCCTCCGGACAGGATCTGAGCGCCACGCGCCCGGGCCGCCGCGACGGAATCGGCGACTTGGTGCGGGACTGCGCATCGATGGGCGGACCGACGTCCGTCTCGGGATCACACCCGTCGCCGCAGCGCAGCCGCCTTGCCCCCTCTGTCAACAGCTGTGCAAACTCGTCCCGAACCGAACTCTCCACAAAGGACCCTGCTCGTCGCAGTGCAGCGTTGCCCTGTGGTCCCAAACGCGCCAGCGACCACAGCCTCAGCGGCCAACTCGAGATCGGCGTCCGCGAGCACGATGGCCGCGTTCTTGCCGCCCATCTCGAGCTGGGCGCGCCCACCGCGCGCCGCAGTGCTAGCGGCGATCTGCAGCCCTGCCGCAGTCGAGCCTGTGAAGGACACGAGCCGCACCACGGCGCGTGCACGATCGCGTCACCGGTGACCGAGCCGCGTCCGTGAACGAGATTGAGCACGCCGGGGAGCAGCCCAGCTCGATCCAGCGCATCGGCGAGCAGGGTCCCCGTCATGGCGGTCGCCGACGCCGGCTTCCAGACGCATGTGTTGCCGGTGAGCAGCCCCGCCGCGAGCTTCCACAGTGGGATAGCGACAGGAAAGTTCCACGCCGTGATAACACCGACGACGCCGAGCGGGCCTCGCAGGGTAAAGCTCATGCGACCCGGCACGCCATTCGGATTGACGTCCCCCTCCCTGCGTCGCCCCTCCGCCGCGGCAAAGCGCAGGTAGCCGATCGCCTCGTCGAGCTCGCCGCCGCTCTCGGTCAACGTCTTGCCCATGTCGGCCGTGATCTGGCTCTCGATCGCGCCCCGCTCCTTGGCGAGCACGTCCGCCGCACGAGCGAGCACGTCGGCGCGTCCGGGGGCCGGCAGCGGCCCAGTCGGGCTGAGCCGATGCGGCCGCCTGAAGGGCGTCGTCGACGCCCGGCGTGGAATCGGGCGCAGACCACAGCCGTGGCCCGGCGGCTGGATCTATGCGCTCAGGCATGAATTGGCGCGCTCCCAGTCAGCGGCCGGCGACGAGGTTCGCGGGCTCTGCGGGGGGCTTGACATCTCCGGCACCCTGTATTAGCTTGCAGCACGTGAAAGGTACAAGCAGCAACTGAAAGAGGAGACCTAAGGACGCGGTCATGAATCAAGGCCCGGGAGCTTTGGCATGGACTCTCCGAACATTCAGATGAAAAGCATCGCGACCGTTACTCAGGAGGCGGATCGCTTTGCGGCGCAGCTCGCGGACCAGCTGCGGGACGATCCCTGGAACCGGTTTCAGGGCATGCCGTCGGATGGCGATTCTCGAGAGGCCTACGAGGCTCTCGGCCGCGGCGGCTGGATCGGCCTGCACTGGCCGGAGACGATCGGCGGACATGGATTGACCGCGGCTCACACCGACGCCGTCGAGGAACGCTTCGGATACCACTGGCTGCCCCTCTGCAGCTACCTGCTCGGCGTGAAGACGATCGGCAACGCGATCCTCCGCTTCGCTTCTGCGGAACTCACCGAGCGCATACTGCCCGAGGTCACCGCCGGGCGGATCGTCTTCTGCCAGGGCTTCTCCGAGCCGGGTGCGGGCTCCGATCTCGCGTCGCTACGCACGCGCGCGGTCAAGCGCACCGGCGGCTACCTCGTTTCGGGTCACAAGATCTGGACGTCCAGCGCCCAGATGGCCGACTGGATCTACCTGGCGGTACGCACCGACCCTGATGCAATCCGCCCGCATCGCGGCCTGTCGGTGCTGCTCTGTCGGATGGACACTCCTGGCATCCAGGTGCGGGAGTTTCCGACACTCGGCGGAGGCCTGCTGTGCGAGGTCTGGCTCGACGAGGTCTTCGTTCCCGAGGACCAACTAGTCGGCGATCAGAACGGAGGCTGGCAGGTGTTGATGGGCACCTTGGATTTCGAGCGCGTGACGTCAGAGAAGGTCGGCGTCGTCGCGCGCGTGGTCGATGAGCTCGAAGCGGTCGCCGAGCGTGCCGAACATCGGTCCGAGCTGCGCACCGTCCGTGGCGAGCTCGACGCTGCACGTGAGCTCGGTCGAGAGGCAAGCCGGCACCTGATGCAGGGATTGCCGGCAAGCGGCGTCTCGTCCATGTGCAAGCTTTCCGTGGCGCTGCTCTGCAAGCGCGTCTCGCGTCTCGGCATGGATGTGCTGGGGGCGGAGGCGCTGATCGACGGCGGCGTGCATGACGGGATCGCGGGGAAGGTCGCTGCCCTACGCCGGGCAACCGTCGGCGCGACCATCGCCGGCGGGGCATCCGAGATCCAGCGGAGGGTGATCGCGCGTCGGAGCCTCGGCCTTGCGTCCTACCGAGCCTAACTACAACTAGCGTCGGGCGCTTCACCTTCGGCTGAAAGAGAGTGCGCGAACATGCCCAACACGTTGCTTCCCACTCCCGAGCTGACCTTCGAGGCCCGGAACTTCGCCGATTCCATCGAAGGGGTGGCACTGCGCCATGTAGAGGACGACCCGTGGTCGCCCGGGCTTCACGCCAACGACCGTAACCGGGAGCTCGATGACGCGCTCGAGGAGCTTGGCTGGCCCGAGCTCGCCACGGACTGGTCTCTCGCACCACTGGTCGCACCGGCAGCCGAGCGCCTTGGCTGGGTTCTGGTGTCCGTGGCGACGATCGACCGCCTGCTCGGTGCGGCCCCGCTGGTCGGGGACCTCGTACGCCATCCGATAGCTGGCCTGCCGCTGGCGCGGCCGCTGGGACGCGGCGACGGGCTCGAGCTCGAGCTGTACGAAGCCGTCCACCTGGAGCCGACCACGTATGTCGACGCATTTGGTGTGCATCGCGCTCGCGGGCTGCGACAGGTGGGGAGCATCACCGGCGATCAGGCCGCGATGCGGCTCCACGCGTGGTGCGCAGCGGCGACCGGCTACCTCGCGGGGCTTGCGCGAGGGGCACTGGAGATCGCGCACGAACACGTGACCTCACGCGAGGCATTCGGCCAGTCGCTCTCCGCGCTGGACGCCGTGCAGCAACTTCTAGGCGAAGCGACGATGCGCGCGACCGGGATGCAACTGCTTCTGGGACTGCCAGCCTCGGCGTCATCACTTGCCTACGCTGCCGAGGCGACCAACGACGTTTGCGCGACGTGCCAGCAGGTGACTGGCGCGATCGGCTACACGATGGAGTTCCCGCTACAGCGTCGCTACAGGCGAGCGTCGGCGATCTCGGTATGGACCCAGGACTGGCTGGAGTGCCTGCCCGCATGAGCACCGCGACCCTCGCAGGGTCGGCCGAAATCGGTCTGGCGATCGCCCACGACCTCGGTCGCAGCGGCCACCACGTCGTGCTTGCCGCACGCAACGAGGCGGCCATGGTCGCGTTCACGAAGTCCGTCATACGGGAATGGGGCGAGCACAGAATCCGCGTCAACCCCCCGCCCGTGGGTTCGTGCCGACGGGATCCGTCACGAAGCAGATCCTCGCCAGTCACGACGCACAGAAAAGGATGCTCGACACGATCTCTCTCTCCGGTGTCGGCGACGCGTCAGGGCTCGCCAGCGCCGCCACCCGGCTCTTGTCAGACGCCGCAAGCTACGTTACCGGCGCCGTGCTGAGCGTCGACGTAGGACGATCGCTCGGCCCTCAGCCGGCACGACGCGGCTCCCAGACGACAGCACGCATACATTCCCTGGTGCCATCCAGACGCCGCTCGACCGCGGCCGACCCACGCTCTGCTTACGCGGGGCGCTGTCTCCACACGCGAAGTGGCCGATCCGGGCCAGACGCTGGCGTCATCCCCCACCGAGCTCGATCACGCTGGCCCGACCCTAGCGTGGGAGGCGATGGCAGTGGCTAAGGCGCGCCCGCACAAGCTGGGCGCCGACGCGCCAAACCAAACCCTGGCCCGCGGGTGCGAGCTCTTGACGCTCTTCGCCGGCGACCACAAGACGGTCTCCCAGACCGAGGCGGCAGAGATCGTCGGGGTGTCGGTACCCACCGCGCACCGCATATTGCGCACGCTCGAGTCCTATCGGCTGGTCGAGCGAGAGCCTGGCACTGGACGCTACCGAGTCGGATTGGCGGTGCTGGAGCTCGTGCCAGCACTCCTTCGATCCTTCGAGGTCCCGTCTGCGGCCGGGCCCTACGTCCAAGAACTCGCGGACCATGCCGGTGAGACCGCGAACCTCGCGATGCTCATCGGTGGCGACGTTCTGTATCTCGTTAGCCGCACGCCGCCCCGACTTATGACCATCGACACGCCGCCGGGGCTGCGTCTATCGGCGCACTGGGTGGCCCTCGGCAAGGCGCTGCTCGCGCAACTCGACGATGACACCGCCCGGGCCCGGCTAGGAGAGGAGCCGTATGGCCGGCGCACGCAGCGGACACAAACGAGCTGGAAAGAGTTGGCCGCCAGTCTCGACGAGATTCGGCGGCTGGGATACGCAGAGTCCATCGAGGAATACGAGGATGGTCTCTGCTCATGCGCTGTCGCGGTACCGACCGATGGACCAGAACAATATGCGGTCAACTTCTCGCTTCCAGTGTCGCGCTGGTCACGCACCTATGTCACCGAAGAACTGGTACCACGGTTACAGCACGCAAGCGAACGTATCCGCCGCGTGCTCTCGGGTCTTCAGGCCATCCGGCCACCGGTCGATTCGCGCTGAGCTCGCCGCAGCCGCTGATTGTGTGCCCGACGGCGCGCAGAGGGCGACCTGATCATCGGCAAGAAGAACCTCAGCGCGATCGGCACCCTGGTCGAGCGGACCACCGGCTACACGATGCTGCTGCCAGCGCCCCAACCGCCAATTTGCGCCCCCCAGTGGCGCGGTCATGGTGCTTACGGGGAAAGCTCGCAGACCGCCGGCAGCGCGTCATCCAGCAGGTCCGTCAGCTGCTCGAGCAGCTCCTGTTCGGAGCTCGGCGCGCGCGCTGTGCGCGCCGCGCTCGAGCGAGCCGAGAGCGTCGACTCGGAGTATCGGATCCCACGGCCGCGTTCGCAGCGGGTTCGCGTTACGGACGCAACCGCCGTGCGGTCGCGGCGGCGTTCGGATCCCGGTCGGGGCGCCCAGGAAGGGGTCGTGGGCGCCTCATTGGGCGGACCATCGCGCGAACGCCTCCCAGTAGGGGTCGAGCCGTGGGGGGGTCAGGGGCACCTCGCGCCCGTCTGCGTCGAGCATCGTTCGCGCGGCGCCGGCGGGTAGCACCTCGCCCACATCGGCCGCCGGGATGTTGGCGTTGGCGAGCGCGGCCAGCAGCCCTTCTGCGTGCTGGGGTCGTACGGTCGCCACGAGGGTGCCCTCGGAGATGGAGAAGTACGGGTCGATCCCCGCGGCGGCGCAGACGGCGGCCACCTCTGGCCGTATCGGGATCGCCGACTGATTGATCCGGAGTCCTACCCCGGAAGCTTCCGCCACCTCATACAGGCCGCCGAGGACGCCGCCTTCGGTCGCGTCATGCATCGCGGTCACACCGGCGTCCCGGACCCCGTAGGCGGCCGCTGCCCGCGCCTCCGGCACCACCGTCATCGACTTCACCAGACCCTGCGCTGCCGCGAGCGTGTCGGTCCCGACCTGGCTGCGCAGCCGGTCGGGGAAGCTCATCGCGAGCAGCGCGGTAGCTTCGATCGCCGCGCCCTTGGTGACCACGACCCGGTCACCAGCCCGGGCCATCGTGGGCGTGATGTAGCTGTCTTCGGGACCCAGGGCGAGGCACGTGGCGCCGCCGACCATCGGCCAGGTGCAGCCGGCGTAGCGGCCGGTGTGCCCGGTCACCACGGCGATCCCAAGCTCCTCACAGGCCCCGGCGTAGGCCTGCCACAGCGTCGCGAGGTCGTTGTCGGGGAGCTCGGCAGGGAGGTTGAGGTCCACACTCATCGCGCGCAGCGGCAGCCCGCTGGTAGCCACGTCGGAGGCCAGGATGTGCACCGCGAACCAGGCGGCCTGCTCCCAGCCCAGCGAGGGCAGCACGAACACCGGATCGGTAGTGACTGCCATCACCACTCCCGGCGCTACGCGTAGCACGCCGATGTCGACACCGGCCCGGGGGCCCGCCAACACCTCTGGGTCGGCGGCGCCGAGGTGACCGAGGATGGTCTCGGTCAGCAGCGCCCCACCGATCTTGCCCAGGCTGTTGTCGGCCATCGTCAGCCTCCGTCTCCTGCTCGAAGCGTGCGGCAGCGCCGCACGATGGTCGCCAGTCGCCGGACCGCCGCGGCCGGATCCTCGGCCCGGCTCACCGCGGAGATCACCACCACACCCGTTGCGCCGGCGTCCAGCACCTGTTCGGCGTTGCCGGCGACGATCCCGCCGATCCCGACCACCGGCAGCTGGGTGGCTGCGGTCACCGCCCGCAACCCGGCCAGCCCGGCGGCGATCGCCTCAGGCTTGGTGCGGGTGGGCCAGACGGTGACCCCGAGGTAGTCGGCGCCGGCGGCCTCGGCGGCGGTCACGTCGGCGACGGTCGCGACGCTGACGCCAAGCAACCGGTCTGTCCCGAGCCGGCTGCGGCCGGTGGCATAGTCGTCGCCCTGGCCGAGGTGCACCCCGTCCGCGCCGCTGTCCACCGCCACGTCGAGCCGGTCGTTGACGAGGAACAGCACGCCAGCCGTCGCGCACACAGCGGCCAGCGTCCGGGCCAGCGGCAGCAGCTCGTCGTCCGTGAGCTCGGGCGCACGAAGCTGGACCGCGTCCGCGCCGCCGGCGATCGCGGCCAAGGCGACATCGAGATGGCCGCGGCTGCGGCCGGGATCGATGCCGGTGACGACGTAAACACCGAGTCGTCCGGCGAGATCACCACGACCGCTGGCCGGACCGGTCATCGCAGCATCACCCGCGACCGGCCCGCGGCGGCGTCGGCGAGCCACACCCGGGCGCAGGGCAGCAGATCGGCCGGCAGCTCTTCAGGTGAGAACCAGTCCCAGGCGGTGCCCTCCTCGTGAACTTCCCGACTCCCGGTTCCAGCTGGCCCGGACAGGGAAGGACCCCGGCACCGACGGCGCCCCCGCGACAGGCACGCGCACGTGAGATCAACACGCGAAACGACCGGCCGAGAGACGGCCATCGATCGCTCGCAGATGACTACCGCCGGACCCATATCCCACCCCCAGGAACGAACGCGCACGACATCATCCAAGGTTACTTCGTCGACGTCATCGCGCAGGTCATCCGACTCCGCCTGAACGCGCACGGGAATCTCGATCATGCCGGCCGGGTTCAATCCCGAACGAAACCCAGCGGAGGGCCGGCATTCGTAGCCTCACGCGCGGTATCTCGGTGCTCACCCACTGAGCCGGCGTCTCGCCCCCGCCTTGGAGCGGGAGGCGCTGCGAAGTCGCTGCCGGTCCAGAACCGTAAGGCACCCCGCCAACTATCGGTCCACCGGAATCTCGGGACGGACCCGCGACCAGCTCGCTTGCTTAGAGGACGTCCTCAAGCCGCTCCCGCGCGAGCGTCAGGCGCCAGGCGGGCCAGACGCGCGGAGA
>CABEDJ010000336.1_pt1 | contig 22459 bp, 15 predicted proteins | sample 3422951 | NCBI WGS metagenome assembly CABEDJ01 (sample SAMEA5534329, study PRJEB31848) | metagenome | biome: tundra; feature: field; material: soil | place: USA | collected 2013-05 | depth 0.15 m | reverse complement strand
GCGCGCCGCCGACCTCGGCGCCGCGAGCGCCCGCCGCAGCGTCGGGCCAGTGCGAATCAGCATGGATCGCCCACTCGACAACCGGCGTCACGCCGATCAGGCCGGCCGCAACGACCAGATCGCGCCAGTCGGACCGGGCAGGGGCGGTCGCCGTTGCATGATCGCGCCCGGATCTGGCGACGCGCGTCGGCGAGTTGCCCGGCGGAGTAGGTTTGACTTCCGCAGCCCCATGCGAACGTATGTGGAAGGCGGTGTCGAGATGACTGCAACGGAAGGGAATCTCGAGGCGGAGCTGATCGATGCGCTCCGCGGCCGCGTGCTGGAGTCGATGCCGACCGCGCAGGTCCCAGCCTGCACCGAGTTCGTCCGCCAGTATTACCACTGGGTCCCGGCCGAGGACCTGGCTGACTGCAGCGAGAGCGATCTCTACGGTGGCGCAATATCGCAGTGGACCGCGGCCCGGCGGCGCGCGCCCGGACAGTCCAAGGTGCGGGTCTACAACCCGGACCTGGAGCGGGACGGGTGGCATTCGCCGCACACCGTGATCGAGATCGTCAGCGACGACATGCCGTTCGTCGTCGACTCGGTGACGATGGAGCTCAGCCGGAAGGGATACGGCATCGAGCTGCTGATCCATCCGGTGATCCGGGTGCGACGCGATCACCGCGGCGAGCTGATCGGCCTCCTCGAGCCCGGTGCGGTCGGATCGGACGCGATTGCGGAATCGGTGATCCACGCCGAGGTGATGCGCGAGCCAGACCGGGACAGGCTCGCGGCACTCCTGGCCGCGATCGAGCGCGTGCTGGTGCAGGTGCGCGCGGCGGTGCAGGACTGGAAGACGATGCGCGAGCAGGCGCGAACGCTCTCGCGGGAACTCGGCGTCGGAGCGCCGCCGGTCGATCGCGCCGAGCTGGAGGAGGCTCGGGCGTTCCTGCAATGGCTGTCCGACGATCACTTCACGTTCCTGGGCTATCGCGAGTACGAGCTGATCTCCGATGCCGACGATGCCGGCCTGAGGGCGTATCCGGGATCCGGTCTGGGCATCCTCCGGGGCCCGGCCGCCAGCCCCTACACCGAGCTCCGGAGCCAAGCGCTGGAGCTCGCCCGCGCGCCCCACCTGCTGGTGCTGACCAAGGCCAATTCGCGCTCGACGGTGCATCGTCCCGCCTACCTGGACTACATCGGTGTGAAGCGGTTCGGCCAGGACGGCGTGGTGACCGGCGAACGCCGCTTCCTCGGCCTCTACACGACGGCTGCCTATAAGGCGAGCCCGCGGGAGATCCCGCTGCTGCGGGGAAAGGTGCAGGCCGTGATGGCGCGCGCCGGATTCCCGCCCGACAGCCATGACGCCAAGGGCCTGACCGACATCCTGGAGTCCTTCCCTCGTGACACGCTGTTTCAGATCGGGGTCGACGACCTGTTCGAGATCGCGATCGGGGTACTGGGGCTGGGGGAACGCCAGCGCGTACGGCTGTTCGCCCGCCGCGATCAGCTCGACCGGTTCGTCTCCTGTCTGCTGTGCATCCCCCGTGATCGCTTCAACACCGAGAACCGGGAGCGCGCCGGCCGGATCCTCGCCGAGGCGTTCAGGGGCAGCCAGGTGGACTGGAGCCTGCAGCTGTCCGAATCGGTGGTCGTCCGGGTCAACTACATCGTGCACTGCCCCGACGGCGTGCCCGACGATTACGACGTGGCGGAGATCGAGGGGCGGATCGTCGAGGCGACCCGGGCCTGGACGGATGACCTGCGCGCGGCGCTGATCGACGAGCACGGTGAGGAACAGGGACTGCTCCTCTACGCCCGCTACGCGTCGGCGTTCCCGACCGCCTACCGGGCCGACTGGGACGCGGTCTCGGCGGTGGTGGATGTGGAGCGGATCAGGCAGCTGGCGGGCGCCCAGACGCCGCTGATCTCGCTCTACCGACCGCCCGGTGCTGGGCCTGAGGTGATTCGCTGCAAGCTGCTCAGCGCGTCGGATGTGTCGCTCTCCGACGTGCTGCCCACGTTCGAGCACATGGGCGTGCGCGTCGTCGACGAGCGCCCGTATGAGGTCTGTCTCGCAGACGCTGAATCGGTATGGATCTATGACTTCGGCCTGCGCTGCGAGGCAGAGGATCTCGAGCAGGTGCGCGGCTCGTTCGCCGACGTGTTCCTCGGCGTGTGGCGCGGCGAGCTGGAGGACGACGGGCTCAACGGGCTCGTGCTCGCCGCCGGACTGACCGCACCCCAGATTGCGCTGATCCGCGCGATCGCTCGCTACGTGCGCCAGGTGGGGATCCCCTTCTCGGACACCTACATGGTGCGAACGGTGGTCGGCCATCCGGAGATCGTGGTCCTCCTGGTGAGGCTCTTCCGGGCTCGCTTTGACCCTGACCAGCGCGATCCGGCCGAGGCCGAGCGGATCGACCGCCAGGCCGAGGAAATGATCGACGCGGTGCAGAGTCTCGACGAGGACCGGATCCTGCGCAGCTTCCTATCGGTCGTGCGCGCAATGCTGCGGACCAACTATTACCGGGTGGGTGACGACGGGAGGCCCCGGCCCTATCTGTCGTTCAAGCTTGACCCTTGGCAGCTGGCGATGCTGCCGTTGCCCCGGCCCCGGTTTGAGATCTTCGTCTACTCGCCGGCCGTGGAGGGGATCCATCTGCGCGGCGGCAAGGTCGCACGCGGCGGCCTGCGATGGTCAGATCGCCGAGAGGACTTCCGGACCGAGGTGCTGGGGTTGATGAAGGCGCAGATGGTCAAGAACGCGCTGATCGTCCCGGTCGGATCCAAGGGCGGGTTCGTGGTCAAACGCCCGCCCGCCGGGGGCAGTCGAGAGGCGCAAACCGAAGAAGCGCTGCGTTGTTACCGAACCTTCCTCTGCGGGTTGCTGGATCTGACCGACAACATCGCCGGGGGCGAGGTTGTAGCCCCTGATCGGGTGGTGCGCTATGACGAAGACGATCCCTACCTCGTGGTGGCGGCCGACAAGGGGACGGCCACGTTCTCCGACGACGCCAACGAGGTCTCCGCTTGCTATGGCTTCTGGCTCGGCGACGCGTTCGCGTCCGGAGGCTCGCACGGCTATGACCACAAGCGGATGGGGATCACCGCCCGGGGCACCTGGGAATCGGTCAAGCGCCATTTCCGTGAGGGCGGGACCGACATCCAGCAGACGGAATTCACCGTGGTGGGGATCGGCGACATGTCCGGTGACGTGTTCGGCAACGGGATGCTGCTCTCGCCTCACATAAAGCTGCTCGCCGCCTTCAACCACCTGCACGTGTTCCTGGACCCCGACCCCGATCCGGAGGCCAGCTTCGCCGAGCGCCGCCGGCTGTTTGCGCTGGCTCGCTCATCCTGGAGCGACTACGACACTTCGCTGATCTCCGACGGGGGCGGTGTGTTCTCGCGCGCGGCCAAGTCGATTCCGATCTCGGCCGAGGTCAAGCGCGCGCTCGGGATCGAGGCCGTGGCGCTGGCGCCGGCCGACCTGATCCGGGAGCTGCTGTGCGCGCGCGCTGACCTGCTGTTTAACGGCGGCATCGGGACCTACGTGAAGGCCGCCGACGAAACCCATGTCGACGCAGGCGACAAGTCCAACGACGCCGTGCGCGTCGATGGGGGGCAGCTGCGCTGCCGGGTCGTGGGCGAGGGCGGCAACCTGGGCTTCACCCAGCGCGGGCGGATCGAATACGCGATGCGGGGTGGCCCCGAGGGCCACGGCGGTCAGATCAACACCGACGCGATCGACAACGTCGCCGGTGTCAACTGCTCAGACCACGAGGTCAACATCAAGATCCTGCTCGACGGGCTAATCGCCCACGGCGAGATGACCGAACCACAGCGTAACGACCTGCTGGTGGAGATGACCGACGCGGTCGCCGACCAGGTGCTGGCCGGCAGTTACACCCAGACCCAGGCGATGAGCCTGGCGGTGCGCCAGTCGGTGTCGATGTTGGGGGTGCACGCGCGGCTGATCCGAGAGCTGGAACGGGTGGCGGCGCTCAACCGCGAGCTGGAGTATCTGCCCAGCGAGAAGACGATCGCCGCGCGCCGCTCAGCGCACCAGGGTCTGCTGGCGCCCGAGCTCGCCGTCGTGATGGCCTACTGCAAGATCCACCACTACGTCGAGCTGCTCGAATCCGATCTGCCCGACGATCCCTATCTGGCCCACGATCTGGAGCGCTACTTCCCGCCACCCTTGGGCCCGGGGTCCGCTCAGCATCCTGCCTCGCCTGATCGGACCCCGCCCAAGTCATCCGGCTCCGAGCGCTACGCCAAGCAGATGCGCGGCCATCGCCTGCGTCGCGAGATCATCGCCACGCTGGTGGCCAACCAGCTGGTGGACCGAGCCGGGACCACGTTCGTGTTCCGCCTGGCCGAGGAGACCGGGGCGCCGGTGTCCCACCTGGCGCGGGCGTTCGCGGTCGCGCGCGAGGTGTTCGAGATGCGCTCGTTCTGGTCAGCCGTACAGGCGCTCGACAACCAAATCGAGGCCGGCACGCAGCTCTCGATGCTGCTGGAGGCCCGGCGGCTGTTGGAGCGCGCGTCGCGCTGGCTGGTGCGGGCCAACGCGCACGCGATCGACATCGCGCGGTTCACGGGCCGGTACCAGCCCGGCGCCACGCTACTTGCCGATGCGTTGCCCGACGTGCTGCGCGGAGCCGACCGTGCCGCGTTCGGCGAGCGGCTGGGGGAGCTCGTAGCCGTCGGAGTGCCACGCGGACTGGCGACGCGCGTCGCCAGCATGCCGGCGCTGCTGTCGGTGTTCGACATCGTCGAGGACGCCTCGGCCAGCGGTCGGGATCAGCAGGCGGTCACCGCGATCTACTTCACGATCGGCTCGCGACTGGAGCTCGACTGGCTGCGTGACCGGGTCCTGGAGCTGCCCCGCGCCGACCGCTGGCAGGCGCTGGCGCGCGCGGCGATGCGCGACGACCTCTACAGCCTGCATCGTTCGCTGACCCACGAGGTGCTCCGAGCCGGAGGCCCGGAGGCCGCCGGCGATGAGGCGATCGACCTGTGGTGGCATCACAACGCTGTGGGAATTGAGCGCTGCCTGGGCGTGATCGCCGACATCAAGGCGTCACGAAGCTACGACACGACCACGCTGCCGGTGGCCCTGCGAGAGGTTCGCAACCTGATCCTCGGCGCCACTCGAGGCTCCTGACGGCGCGGCGTGCGGCGCAGGTCGGGGCTCGCGACCGCGCCGCCCGGCGACTCGCAGCGAGCTCAGTGCAAAGGCGAGCAGATCGATCACGCCCGCGGCCAAGAAGGCCAGCGGCCCGGTGACGATTCGCGCTGCGATCCTCCAGAGCACCTAGCCAAGCTATCGTCTGCGGACCATGGCTTCAGTCAAGACCAGCGTCACCGAGCTGCCCGAGTCCCGCGTCAGGGTGCAGGCCGAGGTCGACGCCGAAGAGGTTGAGCGCCGGGTTCAGCAGGCCGCGAAGGAGCTGGGGCGCCAGATGCGGATCCCCGGCTTTCGCAAGGGCAAGGTGCCGCCGCCGGTCGTGATCCGCAGGCTTGGGCGCGAGGCCGTCCTCGACGAGGCGCTGCGCAGCTCGCTGGGCAACTGGTACGTCGACGCGATCGACGGGGCGGGCATCGCGCCGATCGGCGAGCCCGAGCTCGACGTCGGCGACCTCCCGGGCCAGGGGGAGCCGCTGGCGTTCTCGATCGAGATCGGCGTGCGCCCGGAGGCCAAGCTCGGCGAGTACAAGGGCCTGGAGGTCGGGCGCCGTGAGCCGCACGTTGAGGATGCGCTGATCGCCCAGGAGCTCGAGCAACTGCGCGACCGCTTCGCCACCCTGGAGACGGTGGAGCGCGAGGCCGGGGAGGGCGACCATGTGGTGATCGACTACCTGGGCAAGCTCGGCGACGAGCCGTTTGCCGGCGGAGAGGGCCGCGATCAGCTGATCGAGCTGGGCTCAGGCCGTTTGGTGCCGGGCTTTGAGGAGCAGCTGCTGGGGGCCAAGGCCGGGGATGAGCGCACGATCTCGCTGACCTTCCCTGAGGACTATCCGGGCGACCTCGGCGGCCAGGAGGCCAGCTTCGACGTCTCCGTCAGTGAGGTGAAGGCCAAGCGACTGCCTGAGCTCGACGACGACTTCGCCGCCGAGGCGGGCGGCTTTGACTCGCTCGACGAGCTGCGTGAGGACATCTCCACGCGTCTGGCGGAGGCCGACGCCGGCTCGATCGAGCGTGAGTTCGAGCAGGCGGTGCTGGAAACGGCGGCGGCCGCGGCGGAGATCGACCTGCCCGACAAGCTCGTCCACGCCCGCGCGCACGAACTGCTGGAGCAGACGCTATCGGCGCTGGCCCGTCAGGGTGTCTCCAAGGATGCCTACCTGCGGATCGCGGGCAAGGACGAGGAGACGCTGGCCCATGAGGCCGAGCCCAACGCCGCCAACGCGCTGCGCCAGGAGGCGGTGCTCGCTGCGATCGTTGCCGCCGAGCAGATCCAGCCCAGCGACGAGGACCTGGCGGAGGCGCTGCGACCGGCGGCTGAGCGCGACGGAAGCGAACCGGCGGAGCTGGTGGAGCAGCTGCGCAAGAACGGCCGCCTGGAGTCCCTGCGTGAGGAAGTCGCCAACCGCCAGGCGATCGAGATGCTCGTGCGTGAGGCAAAGCCGATCAGCGTCGAGCAGGCCCAGGCCCGTGAGAAGCTCTGGACGCCGGGCAAGGACGAGCAGGAGAGCGGATCGGGCCAGATCTGGACGCCGGGAAGCTGACATGCGGTGGCGCACGCCAGGTCACCGAGGGTCCTCCCGGGCCCCGGCAGGGGGATTGCTACAGTCGGCAGGAATCCGGCGCAGGACGCGAAAGAAGCGAGGACCATGAGCCCACTGGTACCGATGGTCGTCGAGCAAACTTCCCGGGGGGAGCGCGCATTCGACATCTACAGCCGTCTGCTCAATGAGCGGATCATCTTCCTCGGCACCCCTGTCGATGATCAGATCGCCAACCTGATCGTCGCGCAGCTGCTGCACCTGGAGTCCGAGGACCCCGATAAGGACATCTCGATCTACGTCAACTCACCGGGCGGGTCGGTCTACGCGGGCCTGGCGATCTACGACACGATGCAGTTCATCAAGCCCGACGTGTCGACGATCTGCGTCGGCATCGCGATGTCGATGGGTGCGCTGCTGCTGGCGGGCGGTGCGGCCGGCAAGCGGATGGCGCTGCCCAACGCCAAGATCCTGATCCACCAGGTTTCCTCAAGTTTCCAGGGGCAGGCGACCGATATTGAGATCCATGCCCGGGAGATCATCGACGTGCGGCGCCGGCTTGACGAGATCATCGCCAAGCACACCGGGCAGGAGCTCGACAAGGTGCGCCGCGACACCGAACGTGACTACTTCATGAGCTCTGAGGAGGCCAAGGAGTACGGAATCATCGATCGCGTGATCTCGGAGCACTAGAGGCTCTAGCCTTAGAGATCGAGATCGGCGATTTCAGTCGAACTCCGGGAGAGGATTCATGGCACGTCCAACCGACTCCAACGAACAGCTTCTGTGCAGCTTCTGCGGGAAGTCCCAACGGCAGGTCAAGAAGCTGATCGCCGGGCCTGGCGTCTACATCTGCGACGAGTGCATCGATCTCTGCAACGAGATCATCGACGAGGAGCTCACCGCCCCGCCGAGCTTCGATATCGGGAACCTTCCCAAGCCGCGGGAGATCTACGACGTCCTGAACGAGTACGTGGTCGGCCAGGAGCAGGCCAAGCGGTCGCTCTCGGTGGCGGTCTACAACCACTACAAGCGCGTTCAGATGATGCAGTCCGACGAGAATGACATCGAGCTGCAGAAGTCAAACATCCTGCTGCTGGGCCCGACCGGCTGCGGCAAGACGCTGCTCGCCCAGACTCTGGCCAAGATCCTCAACGTCCCGTTCGCGATCGCCGACGCCACGGCTCTGACCGAGGCCGGCTATGTCGGCGAGGACGTCGAGAACATCCTGCTGAAGCTGATCCAGGCGGCCGACTACGACGTCAAGAAGGCCGAGACCGGGATCATCTACATCGACGAGGTCGACAAGATCGCGCGCAAGGCCGACAACCCGTCGATCACCCGTGACGTCTCCGGCGAGGGCGTGCAGCAGGCGCTGCTGAAGATCCTGGAGGGCACGACCGCGTCGGTGCCTCCGCAGGGCGGGCGCAAGCACCCCCACCAAGAGTTCCTCTCGATCGACACCACCAACGTGCTGTTCATCTGCGGCGGGGCGTTCGCCAACCTCGACCGGGTGATCGAGCGCCGGATCGGTCACCAGGGCGTCGGCTTTGGCGCCGCCATCCAGTCCAAGGAGCAGCGCGACACCGGCGAGATCTTTCAGCACTGCCTGCCCGAGGACCTGATCCAGTACGGCCTGATCCCCGAGTTCATCGGCCGCCTGCCGGTGATGTCGGCGATCCACCAGCTCTCACGCGACGAGCTGATGCAGATCCTGACCGAGCCCCGTAACGCGCTGGTCAAGCAGTTCCATCGCTTCTTCCAGTTCGACGGGATCGAGCTCGTGTTCGCCGACGAGGCGCTGTCCTCGATCGCCGACAAGGCGCTGGAGCGGGAGACCGGCGCCCGAGGATTGCGCTCGATCATCGAAGAGGTCCTGCTTGAGGTCCAGTTCGAGCTTCCCTCCCGGCGCGACGTGCGCAAGTGCGTGGTCACGCGGGAGACGATCGACAAGGGCGTCTCGCCGACGCTCGTCACGGTCGCAGCGCCCGACGCGGACGAAGCCGCGGCCTAGAGCCGCGGCGTCGGCGACGTCGACCGGAGACTCCTACACTGCCGGGCTCGATGTCGGACCTGGAGTCAAACACCCGCTATGACCCGGCGGTGGTCGAGCCGCGGATCGTCGACCGTTGGCTTGACTCCGGCCTGTTCCATCCGGCGCCCGAGGGCGATCCGCAGGACAACTACTCCCTAGCCATCCCACCCCCCAACGTCACCGGCGTCCTGCACATGGGGCATGCGCTCAACAATTCCGTCCAGGATTGCCTGGCGCGCCTGCACCGGATGCGGGGCCAGCGGACGAAGTGGATCCTGGGCACCGACCACGCCGGGATCGCCACCCAGACGCAGGTCGAGCGCGCACTCGAGCAGGAGGGGAGCAGTCGCGAGCAGCTGGGCCGCCAGGAGTTCGTGGCGCGCGTCTGGCGCTGGCGCGAGCAGTACGGCGGCACGATCATCGAGCAGCTCAAGCGCTTGGGTGCCTCCTGCGACTACGACGAGGAGCGCTTCACGCTCGACGACGCCTATGCCCAGGCCGTTGCGCAGGTGTTCGTCTCGCTCTACGAGCGCGGCTTCATCTACCGCGACCGCTACATGGTCAACTGGGATCCGGGGAGCCGTTCGGCCATCTCCGATCTGGAGGTCGAGGATCGTGAGGTCACCGACACGCTGTACTACATCGACTACCCGCTCGCCTCCGGCTCCGGCGCGGTGACGGTGGCGACCGTGCGGCCCGAGACGATGCTCGCCGACACCGCTATCGCCGTGCATCCCGACGACGAGCGCTACCGGCGGCTGGTCGGCGAGAAGGCGATCCTGCCGCTGGTCGGGCGCAAGCTGAGGATCATCGCCGACGAGTACGTCAAGCCCGAGTTCGGGACCGGCGCGCTCAAGATCACGCCGGCCCACGACCCCAACGACTTTGAGATCGGGCGCCGGCACGGTCTCGCGCAGCCGTCGGTGATCGGCGAGGACGGCCGCATCACCGACGAGGCGCCCGAGCGCTTCGTCGGCCTGTCGGTGCCCGACGCCCAGCGCGCCGTCGTCGCCGAGTTGCGCGAGCAGGGTCTGATCGCCCGCACGGAGGCCTACGAGCACACGGTTCCGTACTCGCACCGCTCCGGAGAGCGGATCGAGCCGCTGATCTCGCTGCAGTGGTTCATGCGCATGGAGGAGCTGGCCGCGCCGGCGATCGAGGCGGTCACCAGCGGGCGGGTGGGCTTCCATCCCGCGCGCTGGTCCCGGGTGTACCTCGACTGGATGGAGAACATCCGGCCATGGTGCATCTCGCGCCAGCTGTGGTGGGGGCACCAGATCCCCGTCTGGTATCGCGGCGAGGAAACCCACGTCGGCGTCACGGCGCCCGCAGGGGAAGGCTGGGAGCGCGACCCCGACGTCCTTGACACCTGGTTCTCAAGCGCCCTGTGGCCGTTCGCGACGCTCGGCTGGCCGGAGCAGAAGCCGCAGCTGCGCGCGTTCTACCCCACCGACGTGCTGGTCACCGGCCGCGACATCATCTTCCTGTGGGTGGCGCGGATGATGATGATGGGGCTGCAGTTCATGGGCGAGATCCCGTTCTCCGACGTCCACATCACCGCGATCATCCAGGCGCCGGACGGCCGGCGCATGTCCAAGTCGCTGGGTACGGGGATCGATCCGCTCGACCTGATCGACGGCGGGCCGCGCCCGCCGGTGTTCGGAAACGAATCCCACCCACCCAGCGACTTCCCGGCCTACGGCGCCGACGCGGTGCGCTGGGGGCTGCTGGCGATGTCCTCCGGGCAGGACGTGCGCTTCAGCGAGGACAAGGTCGCCCAGGGCCAGCAGCTGACCAACAAGCTCTGGAACGCCTCGCGGCTGATTCTGCTCGGTGTGAAATCGGCAGAGCCGATTCCATTGGGGGATTCGGTGGAATCGACTGCGTCGATTCCATTTGGGGATTCGCCGGGGGCGAATCCCCCGGGCGCGTTCGCCGCTCGACCGACGGCGGTTGAGGACCGCTGGATCCTCTCGCGCCTGGCCCGGGCCACCGCTGAGGTCCACGCCCGGATCGACGGCTATGACTTCTCGCACGCCGCGCTGGCCCTCTACGACTTCGTCTACGGCGAGCTGTGCGACTGGTATCTGGAGCTGGTCAAGCCGCGGCTGCGTGCCGGCGAGCCGGAGCTCGCCGCGACGCTGCTGCACGTGCTGACCGAGACGCTGGCGCTGGCCCACCCGATAATCCCGTTCGTCACCGAGGAGATCTATGCCCACCTGCCGGGCGTGGAGGGGATGCTGGCAGCGCGGATCCAGACAGATCCGCCTCGAGCCGTCGACGAGGGCGCCGAGGCGGCGATGGGAGACCTGATCGAGGCGATCCAGGCGCTGCGCGGCTGGCGCGACCTGGCCGGCGTGAAGGCCGGAGCGACGGTGCGCGCGCGGCTGGCCGCGACGGGCTACGCCGACACCGCGCCGCAGCTGGCGCGGCTGGCGCGCGTGGAATTGGTGGAATCGGTGGAATCGACTGCCTCGATTCCACCGGGGGATTCGCCAGGGGCTAATCCCCCGGTCGCCTCGGTGCCGATTCCGGGCGGTGCGGTCGAGATCCTCGCCGGGGAGGAGGTCGACCTCGGTGTGGCCCAGCGCAAGCTCGAAGCCCGCCGGGAGAAGTTGGCGGCCGAGATCGAGCGCGCGGAGCGCAAGCTCGCCAATCCGGGCTTCATCGCCAAGGCGCCGCCGGAGGTCGTCGCGGCCGAACGCGAGAAGCTGACGCGCCTGCAGGCCGAGCTGGAGACCCTGTGAAATTGCCCCGGAGGGGGTCGGAGATGAGCCCTGAGGAGGCGGAGCGCTACCTGCTCTCGCTGGAGCTGTTCGGGATGCGGTTCGGCCTTGACCGGATGCGTCGGCTGATGACTGCGCTGGGGCATCCGGAGCGAAGCTTTGACTCGATCCACGTGGTCGGCACCAACGGCAAGTCCTCGACCACGCGGATGATCGCCGCGATCCTCTCGCGCCACGGCCTGCGCACCGGGGCCTATCTCTCACCGCACCTCGTGTCCTTCGGCGAGCGGATCCGGATCGGCGACGCCGACCTGGAGCCGGCCGACTTCGCCGCCGCCGTAGCGCGCGCCGCACGTGGGGCCGAGCTGGTCGACCACTCGCTGGAGGGCGACGACCGCGTGACCCAGTTCGAAGCGCTGACCGCCGCCGCCTATTCCGAGCTCGCGCGGCGCCAGGTGGAGCTCGCCGTGATCGAGGCCGGTCTGGGGGGCCGCTATGACGCGACCAGCGTGATCCCGTCCCAGGTCCAGGTGCTCACCAGCGTCGGCCTGGAGCACACCCGCTGGCTGGGGCCGACGATCGCCGACATCGCCCATGAGAAGCTGGCGGTGGTGGAGGAGGGCGCCACGCTCGTCCTGGGTGCCGGCCTGCCGCTGGAGGCCCTCCAGGTAGCCGGCGAGGTCGCCGCGGAGCGGGGCGCCAGGACGATTCACGCCGGCGCGGACCCTGGCGTCGAGGTCGGGGCCCAGGGCGAGTTCCAGCGTCGCAACTTCGCGCTGGCGCAGGCCGCGGCGCAGGCGTACCTGGGCGAGCTGGACCCAGGAGCGGTGAAGATCGCGGCCGCCGAGATCCGCGTTCCGGGACGTTTGCAGCCCGTCGACGAGAATCCGCTGACGCTGCTCGACGGCGCCCATAACCCGGATGGGTGCAGGGCGCTGGCCGAGTCGCTGCCGGAGATCGCCCGCGGCCACGACCGCGTCGTGGCGGTTATCTCGATCCTCGACGACAAGGACGCCGCGGGAATGCTCGCGGCGCTGCTCCCGGCCTGCGATGCTGTCGTCCTCACGAGTAGTCAGAATCCGCGGGCGTTGCCGCCGCCGACGCTCCAGTCACTGGCCCGACAGCTCAGCGGGCCGCCCTCAGTCCTCGTGCGCGAGCCGCGCGCGGCGCTGGCGCGCGGGCGCGAGCTCGCCGGCCCGGGTGGGGTCGTGCTGGCCACCGGCTCGATCTATCTGGTTGCCGACCTGCTGGCCCCGGCCGGAGACCGGCGGGCCTCGATCCTGTGAACGAGCCCGACCATCAGCCCAGCTTTCTGACGATGATCGGGCTCGTGGCCCTGATCGTCGCGGTGGTGATCCTGGTCTTCTTCGGTATCGGCTACCTGTTCGGGCGGGTGTTCCTGTAACCGAACTTCAAGCTCGGCCACCAAGGATCCCCAGGGTCGACGGCGTATTTGTATACGCGTCCGCGCCAAACATCCTCAGCCCTTCGACCCCAACGCCCACTACACTCGCCTCTTTAAATGTCGCCTGCAGCCCTCTTTGGAATCCACAACAGCGCGCTGAAGCTGGCCGTCGAGCTGGTGCTCCTGTTCCTGGTGGTGATCTGGCTCGCCCTGGTCTACTGGACCTGGGCCGACGCCCGCCGCCGGATCGCCGACCCGTTGCTGGTCGGCTGCGCGACGGCTGCCTCGCTGTTTCCGTTCGTCGGCACGATCGTCTACATGATCGTCCGCCCGCCCGAGTATCTGGATGACGTGCGCGAGCGCGAGCTTGAGATGCAGGCCGCCGAGGCGCGCTTGGCGGAGCTCGGCTATCACCTGTGCCCGCATTGCGACTACGAGGTCGAGAAGGACTTCCTGCGTTGCCCCAACTGCATGCGCAAGCTGAAGGACCCTTGCCAGAACTGCGGCCGCCCGCTTGACCCGACCTGGAAGGTGTGTCCCTTCTGCGAAGCTGAGATCGGAGCTGCGGCGCCGGTTCCGCGCCGGTCCCGTCGCCGGCGGGAGAGCAGCGCCGAGCAGCCGGCCGCCGAGCAGCCTTCCACGACCTGAACCACAGGGAGACCAGCCGTCCATGGAGCGCACGCTCATCCTCGTCAAGCCCGATGCCTTCGCCCGCAACCTGACTGGGAAGATCGTGTCCCGGTTCGAGCGCAAGGGCCTGTCGCTGGTGGCCCTGCAACTGATGACGATCAGCCGTGACCTCGCCCAGCGCCATTACGCCGAGCACGAGGACAAGCCGTTCTTCGGTGAGCTGGTCGACTTCATCACCTCCGGGCCGCTGGTGGCGATGGTGCTGGAGGGCGAGCAGGCGATCGTCGCCGCACGCCAGGTGATCGGCGCCACCAACCCGCTGGAGGCGGCCACCGGCTCGATCCGCGGCGATTACGCGGTCGCCGTGGGTCAGAACATGGTCCACGGGTCTGACTCGCCGGAGTCCTCGGCCCGGGAAGTCGGTCTGTTCTTTCCAAATCTGCGGTAGCGCACCGGCGCTGTCGCCTGACCGCCTGATCCTGGCGTCGCGCTCTCCGCAGCGCCGCGCAATCCTGGAGCAGCTCGGGATCCGGTTCGAGGTCCGCGCGCCCGACGCGGAGGAGCTGGAGTCAGGCCCGGCGCACGAGGTCGCCGTGGAGAACGCCTACCGTAAGGCGACCGCGGTGGCGCGCGACGCGGGCGATGCGCTTGTACTGGGGGTCGACACAGTGGTGAGCGTGGGGGCGCGGATCTACGGCAAGCCGGCCGACGCCGCCGGTGCCCGAGCGATGCTGGTCGCGCTCAGTGGGCGAAGGCACGCCGTGATCAGCGGTGTCTGCCTGGTGGCGCCCGGCAGGACGAAAACGGCGGCCGCCACCACACTGGTCGACTTCCGGGCGCTCGATGACCGCCTGATCGACTGGTATCTGGAGACCGAGGAGTGGCGCGCACGGGCCGGTGGCTATGCGATCCAGGGGCGCGGTGTGGCGCTGGTGGCGGGGATCGAGGGCGACTACTCAAACGTCGTCGGTCTGCCCGTCACGACACTGCTCGAACTGATGCCCCGGTTGTTGACCGGATCCTGACTACAGCATTGGCCAAAGCGGCCGATCAACGAGATGTTAAGGGCCCGCGCCACCGGCGGAAGGTCCTCGGCGCTGCAACTTAACTGGCATTTAGGCAATTTCCAGCGCTTTTCCGGTTCGGGGTAGCCAGCGGGCACGCGGCCGATCGGTAGGTGTTCGATACACTGAGCCGCGGACGGTGTTGGCACGCCCGCGCGGACCCCCTCGGTCATTCGCCGGCCCGTCCAACGCTTCGAGCTACCTGGATACTGCATGGGCTTTTTCACGTACCTGACCGGTTTCGGCGGCCGCGACATGGCGGTTGATCTCGGCACCGCAAATACGCTCGTGTATGTACGCGGCCGGGGGATCGTGCTGTCCGAGCCTAGCGTCGTGGCAGTCGATTCACGTACCGGTGAGGTGCACGCGGTCGGAATCGAGGCCAAGCGGATGCTCGGGCGCACTCCGGGAACGATCTCGGCGATTCGCCCCCTCAAGGACGGGGTGATCGCGGACTTTGAGGTGACCGAGCAGATGCTCCGGCACTTCATCCAAAAGGTGCATCAGAATCGTTGGGCGCACCCGCGGGTCGTGGTCTGCGTGCCCAGCGGCGTGACCGGAGTCGAGAAGCGTGCCGTCGAGGAGGCCTGCCTGTCGGCCGGCGCCCGCCAGGCCTACCTGATCGAGGAGCCGATGGCCGCGGCGATCGGCGCTGGGCTGCCGGTGGGCGAGCCGACGGGCTCGATGGTCGTCGACATCGGCGGCGGCACCAGCGAGGTCGCGGTGATCTCGCTCGGCGGCATCGTCGTATCGCAGTCGATTCGCGTCGGCGGCGACGAGCTCGACGAGGCGATCATCAACTACGTAAAGCGGGAGTACAAGCTGCTGATCGGGCAGCAGACCGCCGAGGAGGTCAAGCTGGAGATCGGGTCGGCGTACGAGCTGCCCGAGGAGGTTCAGGCCGAGATTCGCGGCCGCGATATGGTGTCTGGGCTGCCCAAGACCGTGATCCTCACCAGCGAGGAGATCCGCGGAGCGCTGGAGGAGCCGGTCTCCCAGATCATCGACGCGGTCAAGGAGACGCTGGACCGCACGCCCCCGGAGCTGGCCTCGGACATCATGGATCGTGGCATCATGCTGGCCGGGGGGGGCTCGCTGCTCCAGGGAATCGAGGAGCGCCTGCGCCACGAGACGCAGATGCCAGCTCACCTGGCGGAGTCCCCGCTGACGTGCGTCGCCGTCGGATCCGGAAGGTCGTTGGAAGAGTTCGAGGCGATCCACCGTTCAAGCAAGAATTCACGCAACCGGCGCCGGCGGTACTAGGTTGGAATCCGGTATCCGCAGCGTTCGGAGCGCAACTTTGGAGAAACGCAGCTCGTGCATGACAAACAGGTTCGGCGACGTCGCGCGGTGCTTGCGCTGCTCGTCGGCGTTTCCCTGATCCTGCTGACGGCCTACTTCGGCGAGTCGCCCAGTAGCCCGCTGCACTCCGTGCAGCGAGGGATCGTCGAGGTGCTCTCCCCGGTCCAGGAGGGGGCGAGCAAGGTGCTCTCCCCGGTCCGCGACGTCGCGGGCTGGGTCTCGGACACGCTGCGAGCCAAGTCGCGGGTCGACCGGCTGCAGAAGGAGGTCGACACGCTGCAGGCGAGAAACGACGCCCTCCGCCTGGAGGCGATCCAGAACACAGAGCTCACCCGGGAGGTGGGGCTCGACAACAGCATCGGCGTGAGCAGCTATCACCCCGTCGCCGCGACCGTGATCGGCCGCGATCCCATTCTCTGGTATCAGACGATCCAGGTCGACAAGGGCTCGGTCGACGGCGTCGAACACAACGATCCGGTGATCGGATACGGCGCGCTGGTGGGCAAGGTGACGACGCTGGACCCCAACGTCTCGGTCGTGACGCTGATCACCGACCACTCCTACGCGGTCGCCGCGCGGGTGCTCGACTCGGGCGGTGACACGGGGGTGCTCGTCCCCGCGGTCGGCAACCCCAACCAGATGCTGCTGCAGGACCTGCCGCCACGCGCCCCGGTCGTGGTCGGCCAGCAGGTCGTAACCGCCGGCTTCAAGGACGGGCCGCTCGACTCCCTTTATCCGCCGGGGATCCCGATCGGGACGGTTTCCAGCGCCAGTCAGAACGAGCTGCTCAACAGCGGCCAGGTTCAGGTGTCGCCGGGGGCAGATCTCAGACATCTGTCGGTCGTCCAGATCCTCACCCGGCCCCACCTGGGCAGCGAGCGGGCGCAGCTTCCGTGAAGGTCTCGCTGCGTCTCGTCATCCGGCTCGTGGTGCTGGCGTTCGTGACCGTCCTGGTCCAGCAGGCCGGCGTCTCGCAGATCTCGATCTTCGGCGTCAGCGCCGACCTGTCACCGCTGGTGGTGATGTCGGTCGGCCTGCTGGCCGGGTCACTGCCCGGCGCGATCATGGGCTTTGGCACCGGCCTGCTCGTCGACACGGTCCTGGTGCAGACCCTCGGGGTCACGTCGCTGCTGTACATCGCGATCGGCTACTGGGCCGGGCGGCTGCGCGAGCTGCGTGATCCGGCCCACGGGCTTGTCCCGCTCGCCGCCGGGGCGGCCGCGACCGCGATCGCCGGCGTGGGGATGACGGTGATCCAGTTCCTGCTCGGCGTCGACGCGCCGGTCAGCCTGCTGCTGGCGCAGCAGATCATCATCACCGTGCTGGTCAACACGCTGCTCGCCCTGCCGGTGTACGCGCTGGTGCGCCGGATCGTCTCACCGGCGCTGCCTGACGACCCGCGCCGGCGCCGCCGGCGCGCCTACACGACCGGCGGTCTCAGCCCGCTGCACAGTCCTTCGCAGCGAGTGGGTCCGATCCCCCGATCCTCACGATGATCCAGCTTCCAGAAGACCGCCGGCCACCCCTGACGCCCCAGCTCGCGCTGCGCGTGGCCGTGGTCGGCAGCCTGGCGCTGGCGATGTTCGCGATCGTCTTCTTCCGCCTGTGGTTCCTGCAGGTGCTGTCCGGCGATCAGTACCTCCGCGCGGCGACGATCAACCGTGTGCGGGACATCGCCGTCGCCTCCCCCCGCGGGGAGGTCCTGGACCGCAACGGAAACGTCCTGGTGAGCAGCACTAAGGCACTTGCTGTGCAGATCTCGCCGCCCGACCTGCCCAAGTCGCCCCACGCCCAGCGCGCGATCTACCGCCAGCTGGCGTCCGTGCTCGGCATCTCGACCAACCGCATCTCCTGCACGGTCGCCGGACTGAAGGTCGCCGGAGGGGGCACGTTTCGCCTCGCCGCGATCCCGTGCCACGTCAAGCAGCAGCTGGCGCTGCAGCCCTACGCCGACGTGACGATCAAGACCGATGTCTCCCCGGACGTCCAGTACTACCTCGCCGAGCGCCAGGAGCAGTTTCCCGGCGTCGTAGTCCAGCAGGTGTACCTGCCGCAGTACCCCCTGAAAACGGTGGCGGCGCAGCTGCTGGGCACGGTCGGACCAATCAACAAATATGAGGTCAAGGAACAGGCCTACCGGGGTGTGTCCCACAACGCGATCATCGGACAGTCGGGCCTTGAGGGCGCTTACGACAACTTCCTGCGCGGAACCGACGGCTACGAGCGGGTGCAGGTCAATTCGCTCGGCCAGCCGACCGGAGACCTGTTCGGCAAACAGCCGATTCCCGGACACAGTCTGGCGTTGTCGCTGGACGTCAATCTGCAGCGCGCCGGCCAGCAGGCTCTGGCCACCTCGATCGCCGCCAACCCCGGCGCCGACGCCGGCGCCTTCGTGGCGCTCAATCCGCAGAACGGCGAGGTCTACGCGATGGGCTCCTATCCGTCGTTCGATCCGACCGTGTTCACCAAGACGCTGTCGGAGGCCACCTACAAGAATCTGACCAATCCCGCCGGCGGCGACCCGCTGCTCAACCGCGCGACCCAGAGCGCGGGGCCGACCGGCTCGACGTTCAAGCCGATCACCGCGACGGCGGCGCTGGAGAGCGGGGTTTGGAGCATCGGCGACACCTACGACGACACGGGTTCGTTCTGTTTTGCGAACACCACCGACTGTCTGCATAACGCCGGCCACGCCGTCGACGGCTCGCTTGACCTCGTCAACGCACTCCGCGTCTCCTCCGACGACTTCTTCTACAACCTCGGCGCCAAGACGAACGCCGATCCCACCACCCACCCCAACGGCGGCCCACTTGACCAGTGGGCCCGCGCGTTCGGGATCGGCCAGCCGACCGGGATCGACCTCGGCGGAGAGGTGCCAGGCACGCTGCCCACGCCGCGCTGGCGCGCCAACCGCGACAAGCTCGAGCTCGAGTGCGAGCAGGCCACGGGACAGTTCAAGGGCCATCCCAAGCACGCCAGTTGCGGGATCGCCGACGGCAATCCGTGGACGATCGGTGACAACGTCAACCTCGCGGTCGGCCAGGGCGACGTCCAGGTGACGCCGCTGCAGTTGGCGGTCGCGTACGCGGCGCTCGCCAACGGCGGCACGATCGTCCGCCCCCACCTCGGTCTCGACGTGCAGAATGCCGACGGCACCGTGCTGCAGAAGATCGACCCGCCCCCCGCGCGTCACATCAACATCAACCCCCTGTATCTGGAGACGATCCGCCAGGGCCTGCGTGACGCGGCGTCGCAGCTGGGCGGGACCTCCGACGACGTGTTCGGCAACTTCCCGGAGCAGGTCTACGGCAAGACGGGCACCGCCCAGTACTCCGGCCAACCGGACTACTCCTGGTATGCGTGCTTCGTGCCCGCCACCGCCACCAGCAAGCCGATCGTCGTCGTGGTCCACATCGAACGCGGCGGCTTCGGCGACGTGGCGGCCGCCCCCGTGGCCAGGCAGATCCTGTCGCAGTGGTTCTTCGGCAAGCCGGGTGCGTTCAAGGCCGGGAGCTCGCCGACCCTGTGAGCGCGGCCGCGATTCAGCCCGGCGACGAGGTCGCCGCCGCCCGCCGGCGGATCTTTCCGCTGATCGACCCGCTGCTGCTGCTGAGCGCGGTGGGGCTGGTCGCCTGCTCGGTGGTGACGCTCAAGGGCGCCACCAATCAGAAGGTACCCGGCCACCCGCTCTACTACGTCGAGCGTCAGGCGATCTTCGCCGGCATCGGGCTGCTGCTGGCGCTCGCGCTGAGCCGGATCGACTACTCGCGTCTGCGCGAATACAAGTGGGGGCTGTTCGCGGTGATGATCGGCCTGAACCTGGTGGTTTACGGGATGCCCCCGGTTCAGGGTGCCCGGCGGTGGATCCCGCTGCCCTTCCTGAATTTCCAGTCCTCGGAGTTCGGCAAGCTGCTGATCATCGTGGCGCTGTCCGGATTCGCCGTCGATCGCTCCCGCAGGTTGCACGAATGGCGCACGACCGCGCGCATCATGCTGCTGGCGCTGATCGCGGCGATGCTGGTGATCCCCCAGCCCGACCTGGGGACCGGCATGGTCTATGTGGCTGTCGGCTTCAGCGTGCTGTTCTTCGCCGGCACCTCGTGGAAGCAGCTCACCGCCTTGATCACGATGTTCATCGCCTCGATCGCGATCGTCCTGGCCGGCGCCCCCGCGCTCGGCGTCCACCTGCTCAAGCCCTACCAGGTGCAGCGGCTGACCGGCTTCCTGAACCCGTCGAGCGACCCGCAGAACCAGACTTACAACATCCATGAGTCGCTGATCGCCATCGGCTCCGGGCAGAAAACCGGGCGCGGCGCAAACGCGACCCAGACGAAGCTCAACTTCCTGCCGGCCAACGACACCGACTTCGTATTCGCGGCCGTGGGGGAGACCTACGGCTTCGTCGGTGCTGCGGTCGTGCTCTCGCTGTACGCGCTGCTGATCTGGCGCACGCTGCGAATCCTCACGATGTCCAAGAACCTGTTCGGCACGCTGATCGCCGGCGGCATCCTCGCGATGCTCATGTTTCAGGTCTTCGTGAACGTGGGCATGACGATCGGAATCATGCCCATCACCGGCGTCCCGCTGCCGTTGCTCAGCTATGGCGGATCGTCGGTGATCGTCACATTCATCGCCATCGGGCTCCTGCAGTCGATCTACATCCAGGCACGGATGACTTCGGCTTCCAAGAGCCGGGCGCTACTTTCATAGGCTGCCGCTGCTTTGCGTTTGCGCGCGCGGCCAAAACTTTCACCAAAGGACTGAATGACAATTGAGAAAGCAAGTGCTGGTCAGCGTGGATCGTGGGGAGACCCGGGTCGCGCTGCTAGAAGCAACCGGAACCCCGACTCCGCGTAAGGAGGGCTCGGCGCCCTCGCGCCGGCGACGCAAGGGGACAAGCCCCGCTGACGGCTACCACGTGGCCGAGCTGTACCTGGAGCGTCGCGGAGCCCGCTCGATCGTGGGCAACATCTACAAGGGACAGATCGACAACGTCCTCGCCGGGCTCGAGGCGGCGTTCGTCGACATCGGGCTGGAGAAGAACGGCTTTCTCCACGTCGATGAGATCGTGCTGCCCGGCGTGGAGGCGCCTCGGCGCGGCCGGGGCGGAAGCCGGGACGGACGCAACATCACCGACATGCTCAAGCCGGGCCAGGAGATCGTCGTGCAGGTCGTCAAGGACCCGCTGAAGACCAAGGGCGCGCGTCTGTCGATGGACCTCACGATCGCCGGGCGCTACATGGTCTATGCCCCCTATGGCGAGGGCGTCGGCGTTTCCCGCCGGCTTGATGAAAAGGAACGCGAGCGGCTGCGCAAGGAGGCCGCCAAGCTCGAGCTCAAAGGCGCCGGGGCGATCATCCGCACCGCCGCGCAGGGCGCCAAGCGCGCCGACCTGGAGCGCGAGCTGGTGTATCTGTTCAAGCTCGGCGAGGTGCTGCAGAAGCGCGTCGCCGAGACGCCCGCGCCCGCCCTGGTCTTCCAGGAGGCGGACCTCTCCGTGCGAGTGGTGCGCGACATCTTCTCCGCCGATTTCGAGCGGGCGATCGTCGACGACCCCAAGCAGCATCACCGGCTGCTGTCGTTCTTCTCCCGCACCGCGCCCGAGCTCGTCGAGCAGGTCGAGCTGTGGGAGGAGCCCGAGCCGCTGTTCGATGCGTTCGGGATCGAGGAGGTGCTCGCCTCCACGCTGTCTCGGCGCGTCGACCTGCCCAGCGGCGGCTATCTGATGATCGACTACGCCGAGGCATTGACGGTGATTGACGTCAACTCGGGCTCGTTCATCGGTCGCGGCAAGGGGGCCAGGCTTGAGGACACGATCACCAAGACCAATCTCGAGGCCGCCGAGGAGGTTGTGCGCCAGCTGCGCCTGCGCGATATCGGCGGGATCATCGTGATCGACTTCATCGACATGGCCAAGGCCCGCAACCGTGACGCCGTGCTCAAGACGCTGCGCAAGTCGCTCGACGAGGACCGGACGAAGACGTTCGTGGTCGAGATCTCCCCGCTCGGGCTGGTCGAGATGACCCGCCAGAACGTGACCGACGGTGTCCGGGAGATCATGACCCGGCCGTGCCCGACCTGCGACGGCGAGGGCGTGATCAAGTCCGAGGAGACGATCGCGATCGAGTTCGAGCGCCAGATGCGCGACCTGGCCAAGGAGACCACTGCGGAAGCGCTACTGGTCCAGATGAACCCGCGCGTCAGCGCGGAGTTCACGGGCAACGACGCGCGTGTGCTGCACGCGATCGAGGAGGAGACCGGCAAATGGTTCCACTTCGAGGGCTCCGAGGGCCTGCCCCTGGATCACTTCGCCGTCCTGCTGGAGGGCGACCGCGAGCAAGTGCTGGAGCGCGCGCTGCCGTTCCGTGAGGGCGAGGAGGTCCACGTCGAGATCATCGAGCCGCACATGTACAGCCCCGGCGACGCAGTGGCCAAGATCGATGGCTACATAATCTCGATCCGCGGCGGCACCCGCTATGTGGGCGAGAAGCACATGGTGCGGATCGAGGAGGTGGGTCGCACGGCGGCCGTGGCCTCGCTGGTTGACGTCAAGGGTCCCAGCGATCAGGCGGGGTCCGATG
>CABEDJ010000305.1_pt1 | contig 24105 bp, 23 predicted proteins | sample 3422951 | NCBI WGS metagenome assembly CABEDJ01 (sample SAMEA5534329, study PRJEB31848) | metagenome | biome: tundra; feature: field; material: soil | place: USA | collected 2013-05 | depth 0.15 m | reverse complement strand
CCCTCCCCGTCGACCGCCATCAGGGCCCCCAGGCGCCCCAGCGACTCGGACGAGAGCAGCTCGGTGACGGGGCGATCCTGCTCGACCCGCCAAGGCCCCGCCTCGCCGGCCTCCAGTACCGCGCCGACGGTCAGCCAGCCCTCCCCTGCGTCGAAGGCGCTCTGCAATCGTTCCTGGCGAGCGATCCCCAGGAAGCGCCCGTGCTCGTCGACGACCGGAAACCAGGACCAGCGGTAGCGCAGGAAGAACTCGTCGAGGGCCTGGCCGACGGGCGTCTGCGCCGGGATGGCCACAGGCTGGGTGTCCATGATGTCTGCTACCCGCACGCCTTCGATCCGCTCGTTGATTGCCGTCTGGGCCAGCGCGCCGCGGGCCGACTGACCGAGGAGATAGGCCATCGCGACCAGCCACAGTCCGCTGAAGCTGCCGTAGCCGAGCATCCACCAGATGCCGATCCCGGCCAGGATCGCGGCGAATCCCTGGCCGAGCTTGGCCGCGACCCGGGTGCCCCGGAGCTTGTCGCCGCTGATCCGCCACACCACCGCACGCGCGATCCGGCCCCCGTCGAGCGGGAACGCCGGCACGAGGTTGAAGATCAGCAGCAGCACGTTCATCGGCAACAGCCAGCTCAGTGACAAGAGCACCGGCGTGATCCGGATGTCGTTGTCGAGCACGATCGCGTGTGTCAGGCGGTGGGTGCCGACGATCGCGATGTCGACCGCGACGCACACGAGGATCACGCCGAGCGTGGCCAGTGGCCCGGCGGCCGAGATCTTGAACTCCTCTCCCGGGGTGGCGGCGTCGCGGCTCATCTTTGTCAGCCCGCCGAACAGGAACAGGTCGATTCGCCTGACCTCGATTCCCTGCCGGCGCGCCACCACGGCGTGTCCGAGCTCATGCACGATCAGCGACGCGAACAGCAGTAGAACGCTGACCACGGTGGTCAGGTAGGCGACGGCGTCAGAGCTGTGCAACGTCGAGCGAAACGGTCCCGACAGCGTGAAGATCAGCAGGAATAGGATCAGGAACCAACTAGCGTCCACCCCGATCCGAATCCCAAAGACATTTATCAGCTTGATAGAGCCGGTCCGGCGCAACATGCTGCAATGGTCGCATAGGCGCCCGCGCGGCCTGCCCGGCGCCATTTAGTCAGTCAAGGAGAAAATGAATGAGCGAGTGCATGCGAGCACTTAGAGAGCGGATGGCACAGCAGGCCGACCTGCACCACGCCACCTCGCTCGCCCACTGGGATCAGCAGACGATGATGCCCTTACGAGGCGGTCTGGCCCGAGCCGAATCGCTGGCGACGCTGGAGCGGATCAGCCACGAGCGGTTCGTCTCTGACGAGACCGGCCGTCTGATCGAATCGGCCACTGCCGAGCTCAACGGCGCCCCGCCGGATTCCGACGACGCCTGCCTGGTCAGGTTGGTGCGTCGGCAGTGGGATAAGGCCCGCCTGGTGCCGACCGAGCTGGCCGCCGCGCTCGCCCGGGCTGCGTCGGTCGGTCAGGAGGCGTGGGTGCAGGCCCGTGAGGCCTGCGACTTTGACGCCTTCTTGCCTTACCTGAAGCACAACTTCGAGCTCGCGCGGCGGTACGTCGACTGCTTTGACGGGGTGGAGGGCTACGCATGCGCCTACGACGTGCTGCTTGACGACTACGAGCCACAGATCAGCACCGCCGCGGTCGTGGCGCTGTTCGGAGATCTCAAGTCAGAGCTGATCCCGATGATCGCGACGATCGCTCGGCACGCCGACGCGGTCGACGACAGCTGCCTGCACGGTCACTTCGAACGCGAACAGCAGCGGGCGCTGGTCGCCGAGGTCGTGCGGATGATGGGCTTTGAGCACGCGGGCTGGCGGATCGATGACACGGTGCACCCGTTCGCGATCCGGATCGGCGGCGGCGACGTTCGCATCACCACGCGCTGGGACGAGCAGTACATCGGCACGGGTCTGTACGGAGCGATGCACGAGTGCGGCCACGGGCTTTACGAGGCCGGCATCCCCGACTCGATGTCCCGAACTCCGCTGGGCAGCGGCGAATCGCTCGGCATGCACGAGTCCCAGAGCCGGCTGTGGGAGAACATGGTCGGCCGTGGGCGCCCCTTCTCCTGCGTGCTGGCGCCCCGGATCGCCGCCCTGTTCGGCGGCCCGGTGGCGGCGCTGGACGCCGACACGCTCTACCGCGCGGTCAACCGCGTGCGGCCGTCGTGCATTCGCGTCGAAGCCGACGAGGCGACCTACGCGATGCACATCGTGCTGCGCTTCGAGCTCGAGCAGGAGCTGATCGACGGGACCCTGACGGTGGAGGATCTCCGCGAGGCGTGGAACACGCGCTTTCATGAATACCTCGGACTGGAGGTGCCCGACGACGCCCATGGCGTGCTGCAGGATGTGCACTGGTCGGCCGGGCTGATCGGCTATTTCCCCACCTACGCGCTCGGCAACCTGATCGCCGGTCAGCTGTGGGAGAGAGCCCACAACGACATGCCGGAACTCGACGAGAACATCGCGGCCGGCGATCTCTCACCGCTGCGCGAGTGGCTGCGCGAGCGCGTTCATCGCCACGGCTCCAAGTTCTCCACCACCGAGCTGCTGGCGCGCGAGGTCGGGGAGCCGATCCTGATCCACCCCTACACCGACTATCTGAAGCGCAAGCTCGGTGAGGTCTACGGCCTCGATCTGCTGGGCTCTTGAAGGGGGATAGCATCGAGGTGCTAACGGCGAAAGGAACATGAATGTCAGGCGATACCCCTGTAAAAGTTGCCGTCACCGGCGCGGCCGGACAGATCGGTTACGCGATCCTGTTTCGGATCGCGAGCGGACAGCTGCTCGGCAACGACACGCGTGTCTCGCTCTCACTGCTAGAGATCCCCGCTGCCGTCAAGGCGGCTCAGGGAACCGCGATGGAGCTCGACGATTGCGCCTTCCCTCTGCTGGCGGGGATCGACATCCACGATGACCCCAACCAGGCCTTTGACGGCGCCAGTATCGCGCTGCTGGTGGGTGCGCGCCCGCGGAGCAAAGGCATGGAGCGCAGCGACCTGCTGGAGGCCAACGGCGGGATCTTCAAGCCTCAGGGCCAAGCGCTCAACGACCACGCTGCCTCAGACATCAGGGTGCTGGTCGTCGGTAACCCGGCCAACACCAACTGCCTGATCGCGGCGAGCAACGCCCCCGACATCCCGCGTGAGCGCTTCACCGCGATGACGCGCCTGGATCACAACCGGGCAATCGCGCAGGTGGCTGCCAAGACCGGCAGTTCGGTCTCAGACGTGACCAACATGACGATCTGGGGCAACCACTCCGCCACCCAATACCCCGACGTGTTTCACGCCAAGGTGAGCGGCCGGTCCGCCGCCGAGACGATCAACGATCGGGGATGGATCGAGGACGACTTCATCCCAACAGTGCAGAAAAGGGGTGCGGCGGTCATCGAGGCGCGCGGTGCGTCGAGCGCGGCGTCTGCGGCCAACGCGGCCATCGATCACGTGCACGATTGGGTACTGGGCGCACCGTCCGGCGACTGGGTCTCGATGGCGATTCCCACCGACGGCTCGTACGGCGTTGGGGAGGGCATCTTCTCCAGTTGCCCGTGCACCTGCTCCGGCGGCAGTTACAAGATCGTCGAAGGGCTGGAGATCGACGATTTCTCCCGGTCACGGATCGACGCCACCGTCGCCGAGCTCAACGAAGAGCGCGACGCGGTCAGGCAGCTTGGGCTGATCTAGCCGCTACGGCGCGGCCCAGCCACTACGCGATAAGGGCCGCGCAGGGGCGCGGCCCTTATCACGCGGGCCGCGCAGAGGTGCGGCCCTGTGCATAGCTGCTACGCCGCGGCCGCGGCCGGGTGCCAACCCTGTCCGTCGCGCTTGATCTGCCCGTCCTCTACCAGCTTGGGCATCACACGATAGAGATAGTTCGGCTCGATCTTGAGCGCCTCGGCGATCTGCGGGATCGTGATGCCAGGCTGGGAGCGGACCAGCTCAAGCGCCTGGTTGGCGCGCGTGTTACCGCCGCGGCGGCCGCGCGTGCGCCCGGCTCGGCGCGGAGCACGGCGCCGGCCGTTGGACGGCGGGCTCGGATTCGCAGGGCGCCCCGGTCCACGGCGTGAACCCGCCAGGGCCGCCCGCGCCGCCTCCAGCTTGCTGGCCTCCTCCTTGAGCTCGCGCAAGCGACTGTCGATGTCCTTGATCGTACTGTCCACAAAAGCTGCCAACTGTTTACCTCCGGTCTTTTCCTTACAGGCAATCAGTTTACAACCATACAGACAGTTAATCGGCGGCCGCCACAGCCAGTCAGCCGCGTTCGAGCACCTTCTTGAGCCGTGAGAGTGATTTGTGCGCCTCGCGCTCGGAGGCGGCTCCGACGATCACCCGGCTGGCGACGGTTCCCAGTCGCCCGCCCGGCACGGTGAACTCGTTGGTGTACTCAAGCGCCGTAGATCCACCTTGATCCGACAGTCTGTAGAGGATCCTCGCGCGGGAGTGAGCCGGTCCGAGGCCTTCCCATTCGGCGCGATTGGGTGCGTCGACCGATACCAGCGTCCAATGAACGTGGAACGTGACGCCGCGGATATGTATGACCTGATCCATCGTCGCGCCGAGCTTGGCCGGCGACCCTGACACGTTGTCCACGGAACGATGGATCGTGACCCAGTCCTCGAACCGGTGCGGATCCATGATCGTCTCCCAGACGCGATCCACAGGCGCGTCAATGGCGATCTTGACGTGAACGGCGCTCATCGGCAGGGGCAGACAGTAACGGTCTGAGAGGGTCGTGGCGGCTAAGGGCGAACCCTAACGCGCCGCCAGCTGCTCCTGGGACTCCCAATCGCGCAGCGCATGCTCGATCGCCGCGTCGAGCGAGTGCAGTCTCACCTTTAGCAGTTGCGCGGCGCGGTCGTCGCGCGGAAGCAGGTCGGCGTCGAGGCTCTCCATCAGCGGTCCGATCAGCTCGTGCTCCTCGCCGGCGATCAGGGCCGCGACGCGGCTGGCGATCGGCGTGATGGTCAGCCGTTTGAAGTGCAGCGTAGGGCGGCCGACGAGCATGTGATGGCGGATACGGTCGATCAGCTCACCGTAGGAGACGGTGTCAGGTCCACCCACGTCGAGCGACTGCCCGCACACTTCCTGGGCGGTGGCCGCGCGCGCCAGCAGCTCGACGATGTCACGCTCGTCGATCGGAGACGTGCGGTGGCTATTCCACGCGGGCACCGCCAGCACCGGCAGCCGTTCGACGAGGCGAACCAGGAAGCGAAACGACCTTGACCCGGCGCCGATCACGATCGAGGCCCGGAACGCGACCGAGCAGGGACTCGCTGAGAGCAGGATCCGTTCCACCTCCAGCCGGCTGGCCAGATGCGCGGACTCCGGGCCGCCGGGCGGCACCACCCCGCCGAGGTAGACGATCCGCTGCACTCCGGCCTGCTCGGCCGCGGAGGCGAAGCGCTCGGCGGCCGTTCGCTCGCGGCAGGCGAACGGCCCGTGGCCGGCGGGCTCCATCGAATGGACCAGGAAGTAGGCGACGTCGATCCCCGCCATGGCCCGGTCCAGTCCCGCGCCTGAGACAGCGTCGCCGGCCACCACCTCGATTTCCGCCGGGGCCCGCGCCGGGTCGCGGGCAAAGCCGCGCACGGCGTGCCCGTCGGCCACCAAGGGGTCGACCAGCAGACCGCCGACGTAGCCGGTGACCCCGGTGAGCAGGACGTTCATCTAAAGACAAAGCTACGGAAATTGCGGCACGTTCCTGCCGTGGATCACAAAACGGCCGCAGTTTGCAGGCAATTACGCGGTAGCGGAAGTTCCTGCGTTTTCCGGGAATCGTGGTTGCGCGGGGGGGGCGAAGTTCGCTTTGATGGCGACCTCGTCGGTCAAGCATCGAGCCAGAAGAGGGTAAACAAGGTATGGCAACAGGACGCCTCGGCGCCGCAAAGGTGAGCTGCGAGCAGTGCTTCTTTCGGCAGAACCTGCTCTGTGCGCTGACCGACGACGCGCCGTGCGCGACCTTCCGTCCGGCACATCCCGACGGGTTGCGGCCGCCGAGCCAGCTGAGGTTCGTCTTCCGCCAGGAGCGGCGCCTGCAGGTGGCGTGGGCATTTCCCTCGCCGAGCGAGCAGGTTTCGCTTCACGTCTGAGTCGGCTCGTATATGTTTTGGGTCATGTACTGGCCGTTGATCGGCGGATTCATCGCCTTCGTCCTGCTCGCCGTGTTCCTCGGCTGGCTGATGGACACCTCGCGTCACGGCGACGCCGGGCGCGACGGACACTGATCAGTCCTCGCTGAGCGCCCGCTCGGATCGACGGGCGATCCACTCGGCGCCGGCGGTATCGCTCACGCCGTGGACGATGATCGAGGCGAACACGGTCAGCGCGGCGAGGTTGAAGATCTTCGTCCCGGAGGCGATCCGATCGCTGAGCACCAGCAGCGAGAAGGTCATCGTCGCCACGCCCTTGGGTCCGAACCAGGCCATGAACGCGCGGATCGCCGTGTCGGTCGCCGTCCCGGCCAGCGCCGCGAAGACCGCCACCGGCCTGGCCACCAGCAGTGCCGTGGCGACGATGGCCACAGCGGCCCAACCGAGGCCGAACAGTCCATGCAGGGTCAGCAGCGAGCCGAACACGACGAAGATCCCCAGCTTGACGATCTCCACCAGGTCCTGGGCCCGGCGGTCGAAGTTGGCGCGGATGTCGGGCCGCCGGATCCCGAGTGTGATCGCCGCCACGAACACCGCGATCAGACCGTTTCCGTGCGGCGTCAGGACGGCCAGCCCGTACGCGGCGAACGCCGTGCCGAGCGCGTAGAGCGATTTCTGATGTGGCGGGATGCCCGCTTCGAGGCGCTGCCCACGGGGCATCAGCCGGGCCGCGACGAACCCGACCGCCAGACCTACACCGAATCCGATCGCCAGGTCCGCCAGCAGGAATTGCCACCACACGAAATGGCCCGTGCCGGGCATCAGCGCCGCGCTGAGGGCCAGCACCGCGGGGAGCGCCAGTCCATCGTTCAGCCCTGATTCGAGATTGAGCGAGTGGCGCACCAGGCGCGGCACGCGCGGGTTGGTGACCACGCTGGAGGACAGCACCGGGTCCGTCGGGGAGAGCAGCGCCCCGACCAGGAACGCCTCGGTCCACGACAGATCGGTCAGCGCGCGGGTCGCGAGCGCGACAATCGCGGCGGTCAGCGGCATCGCCAGCACCAGCTTGCGCAACGGTAGGTGCCAGTGCGCCTGGAGCATCTCGCGCTCCACCTCCAGGCCGTCACGGAACAGGATCACGATCAACGCAACGGTCGCGAGCTCGCTGACGAACCCCGATCGCGCGTCGAAATGCACCACGCCGGCGCCGCCGTCACCGAGCGCAAAGCCGGCGAGCACGAACACCGCTGTCAGTGACAGGAAGCTCCGGCGCGCCAGCCCGGAGGCCAGCGCGCCGACCACCAGCAGCGCGCCCAGCAGCAGCGCCGAGACCTCGAAGCGGTGAGACACAGCCGCCAGCGGCAGGTGCAGGTGCGCCGCGGCCACGATGTCTAGAGTGTCACACGCGACAAGAGAGGAGCGGAGTGCAGATCACTGTGCTGGGCAAGTCACCGGCGTGGCAGGACGCGGCCGGGGCGTGCAGCGGCTATCTGGTACAGGACGAGGGCTTCACACTGCTGCTCGATTGCGGCACCGGCGTGTTCTCCAAGCTGCGGCGGGTGTGTGATTACGTCGACGTCGACGCAGTGCTGGTCAGCCACCTGCACGCCGACCACTTCCTTGACCTGGTCCCGTTCAGTTTCGCGCTGACCTACGCGCCCCGCCAGCAACCGGTACCGGTGGCCGGTTGGCCGGGAACCAGCCACCCGTCGCGTCCGGACCTGTACGCGCCGCACGGCGCCGCTGAGGTGTTCCGGCGCGTCGTCGGCTCGTTCGGGAGCGAGGACCTGATCGAGAACGCGTTTGCGCTGCACGAATACGGCGCCCCTGATCAGCTCGTGTTAGGCCCGTTGCAGATCCGCTTCTGCGAGGTGCCGCATTACACCGTCACCCACGCGGTCGAGCTGTCAGTCAACGGCGGCGGGCGGCTGACCTTCAGCGCCGACTGCCGCCCTAACGAGGAGCTCGTGCGCTTCGCTCACCAGACCGACGTACTGCTGATCGAGGCGACCCTGCCGCGACCCGAGCGCGACGGCCTGCGCGGCCATCTGACCCCGCGCGAGGCCGGCGAGCACGGCAAGCGGGCCGGCGCCCGGCGCCTGGTGCTGACCCACTTCTCAGACGAGCTCGACGCGACCTGGGCTCGGGCCGAGGCCGCCGACGCCTACGGTGGCCCGGTGGAGCTGGCCCACGAGGGCGCCGTCTACACGGTGTAGGCCGGTTCCAAGAGGCGACGCCGTCCGTCCCGGGCAAGCCGGAACGGACGGCGGGGACGCCGAAGGTGAGCAGAAACCTCGGCTACGCCAGGAACGGCTTGAGCTTCGAGACTAAGAGAACTCCAATACTTCGTCTGCAGCTACGCTTGAACCGAGATGCCCGAACGCGATCTGTTTGCCAACTTCGACCGGATGCGCCGGGAGATGGACGAGCTGTTCGGCGACGTCCCGCAGCGCGGCGGCCTCGCCCGGCGGCGGGCCGGATTCTCGCCGGCGGTCGACGTCGCCTATGTGTCAGATCCCCCGCGCGCGATCGTGACCGCGGAGCTGGCCGGGGTCGAGATCGACGAGCTCGAGCTGGAGATCGAGGGGCGCAAGCTGATCCTGGCCGGACGGCGCGGCCCGGCGGTGCCTGAGGGCGAGGTCTACCAGCAGGTCGAGATCGAGTGGGGCCGCTTTCGCCGCGTGATCGAGCTGGGGGCCGAGGTACGCGGCGAGCGGGCGTCGGCCAGCTACGAGGGTGGCATGCTGCGCGTCGAGCTGCCGCTCGTGCACAGTGGGCCGCGGACGCGCCCGGTGCCGACCGGGCGCGAGGACGCGGACGAGCAGCCGTGATCGAGGTCGGCGTCCCCCACGGTGGCCCGCTCAATGTGGCCGTCGACGGCGCCCGGGCGCTGCCCGAACGGGTCGGCGTACTGCCGCTGCGCGACATGGTCACCTTTCCGGAGATGCTGGTCCCGCTCAACGTCGGCCAGGAGCGCAGCGTCGAGCTGATCAACGACACGCTGCGCGGGGACCGCTCGATCGTCCTGGTCGCCAACCGCAATGTCGTCGACGCGCCAGGACCTGAGGACCTCTACTCGGTGGGGGTGTTCGGCACGGTGGCTCGCATGATGCGCCTCCCCGACGCGACGCTGCGGGTCCTGATCCAGGGGGCCGGGCGGGTGCGCATCGAGCGCTGGCTGGACACCGATCCATATCTCGTCGCGGAGATCGCCGAGGCGCCCGACGTCGTCAAGCACGGCACCGAGCTGATCGCGCTGATGCGAAACGTCCAGCAGACCTTCACGAACATCGTCGGCCAGGTGCCCTATCTGCCCCAGGAGCTCCAGATCATGGTCGCCAACGTCGAGGACCCCAGCACGTTGTCGTATCTGATCGCCAGCTCCCTGCGGCTGCGCACCGCCGAGAAGCAGGCACTGCTGGAGGAGCTCGACGTCGGCAAGCGCCTGCGCCGGCTGTCGGAGATCCTGGCGCGCGAGCTGGAGGTCGTCACGCTCGGGACCAAGATCCAGTCCCAAGTCCAGTCCGAGCTCGACAAGGGTCAGCGTGAGTACTTCCTGCGCCAGCAGCTCAAGGCGATTCAGGAGGAGCTGGGTGAAGCCGACGAGGTTCAGGCCGAGGTCAACGAGCTGCGCGACCAGCTCACCGCCCTGGGGCTGCCCGACGAGGTGCGAAAGCAGGTCGACCGCGAGCTCGGCCGCCTGCAGCGCCTGGCGCCGGCGATGGCGGAGTACGGCGTGGTGCGCAACTACCTGGAGTGGATCGCATCGTTGCCCTGGGACAGGTCCACCGAGGACAACCTCGATCTGATACATGCCCGCCAGATCCTCGACGAGGATCACTACGACATCGAGCAGGTCAAGGAGCGGATCCTGGAGTTCCTCGCCGTGCGGTCGCTCATGGGTGAGCGGGCCCGGCATCCCGTCGGCTCGATCCTGCTGCTGGTGGGACCGCCGGGCGTCGGCAAGACCTCGCTGGGCCGGTCGATGGCGCGGGCGCTGGGTCGCCGGTTTCAGCACATCAGCGTCGGCGGCGTGCGTGATGAGGCGGAGATCCGGGGTCACCGCCGGACCTACATCGGGGCGATGCCGGGAGTGATCATCCGCGCGCTGCGCGACGCCGGGGCCAACAACCCGATCCTGATGATTGATGAGATCGACAAGATGGGCGCCGACTTCCGCGGCGATCCGTCCAGCGCGATGCTGGAGGTGCTCGATCCTGAGCAAAACCAGTCGTTTCGCGACCATTACCTCGACCTGCCCGTCGACCTCTCGAACGCCATGTTCGTGACCACCGCCAACACGCTGGAGACGATCCCAGGCCCCCTGCGCGACCGGATGGAGGTGATCGCGCTGGCCGGCTACACGCAAGCCGAGAAGCTGGAGATCGCCAAGCGCTACCTCGTCCCCCGCCAGATCGATCGCAACGGTCTCACCCGCAGCCGGATCTCCTACAGCGACGCGGCCCTGCGCGTGATCATCTCCGACTACACGCGTGAGGCCGGCGTGCGCCAGCTGGAGCGCGCGATCGGCACCGTGGCGCGCAAGGTGGCCCGGCAGGTGGCCGAAGGCAAGGTCACGCGCAAGGTGTCGATCACCGAGCCGCGCGTGCGCGAGCTGCTGGGCAAGCGCAAGTTCCTGTCGGAGTCACGGCGGCGGACCTCGCGTCCCGGAGTCGCCACCGGGCTCGCGTGGACTCCGGTCGGCGGCGAGGTGCTGTTCATCGAGGCGACCGGGATGCCCGGCACGGGCCAGCTGACGATCACCGGACAGCTCGGCGAGGTGATGCAGGAGTCCGCTCAGGCCGCGCTGTCCTTCATTCGCAGCAACGCCTCGGAGATCGTTCCCGAGCTCGCCGATGACTGGTTCGCCACCCATGACATCCACATTCACGTGCCCGCCGGGGCGACGCCGAAGGACGGACCGAGCGCCGGCGTCGCGATGGTCACCGCGCTGGCCTCGTTGCTGTCCGGCCGTCCGGTGCGCGCCGATGTGGCGATGACCGGTGAGATCACGCTCACCGGACAGGTGCTGCCGATCGGCGGCCTGAAGGAGAAGGCGCTGGCCGCGCAGCGCAACCGCATCCGGCGCGTGATCGCCCCGCAGGCCAACGAACCCGACACCGAGGAGATCCCGGCCCACCTGCGCCGCGACTTGGAGTTCGTGTTCGTCTCGACGATCGAGGAGGTGCTGGCGGCCGCGCTCGCGCGTCGCGTCACGCGCAGGCGCGATCCGGCGCTGCGACCGGCCTGATCGACCGATTTAGCATCGCGTATGCTGACCTTTCGACACAGCCCACGCCCCGAGGGAGACCAATGCCATCAAGACGTAAGAAGGCGAAGGCGGTCCCGTTCAACGCCTCCGACCTTACCCACATTACCAAGGCCAATCCTTACATCCAGCGTCTGATCGAGGACGGCGACCTGCGTAACAACGTCCGCCAGGCGATCGACTCGGCCAAGAGCGCCTACGAGCGCCTGATGAACGGAAAGACTCCCGCCAAGGCGCTGGTCGACGACAAGAAGCTCCACAACGACGTCAAGAGCGCTTTCGAGGCGATCCGCGACGCCACCGAAGCGCTCAGCGATGCCCCCAAGAAGCGGGCTCGCAAGGGCGGTGGCCTGGGGCGCAAGCTGCTGATCCTCGCCATCGGCGGCGGGCTGGCGCTCGCCGGCAGCGAGAAGCTCCGCTCCAAGGTCCTCGACACTCTGTTCGGTGCCGAGGAGGAGTTCCAGTACACGCCGCCGGCCGGCTCCCCGGCGACGCCCCCGGCCGCTCCCGTGAGCGCCGCTTAGCGTCACCCGGCAAGGCCCGTCCTTCGCGCAAGGCGCCCGCAAGTGGGCGCCTTGCTCATTTAAGGGTCCGCCCGCGGTGGCGCATCCGCCTAACCTGGCCAGCCCATGCGCCGGATCGCCGTCTTCATCACTGCGTCCGTCGTGGTCATCACGCTGGCGATCGCCCAGTTTGTGCTGCCGGGCGTGGCCGCCCAGCGGTTACGCGATCGCTTGCAGCGGTCGGGCCAGGTGCTATCCGTGCAGGTCGACGCGTTCCCGGCGATCGAATTGCTCTGGCATCACGCCGATCGCGTCGTCGTGCGGATGGCCAGCTACACGTCGAACCCGGGTCACCTCGGCAGCTTGCTGTCCCAGGCCGGCGACGTCGGGGCGCTTGACGCCCGGGCGACCGAGTTCAACACCGGACTGCTGACCCTCCGCGAGGCGACGCTGAGCAAACGCGGCGATCAGCTGATCGGCAGCGCCCGGGTCACCGAAGCCGACCTGCGCGCGGCGCTGCCGATCCTGCAGTCGCTCACGCCGGTCGCCTCCGATTCCGGCGGGCTGACCTTGCAGGGCAAGGCCACGCTGCTGGGCGTGACGGCCACCGTCGACGCGACCGTGCGCGCGCAGGCTGGCGCGCTGGTGGTGGCGCCCGACGTGCCGTTCGGCGGTCTGGCCACGATCACCGTGTTCTCCGATCCTCATCTGGAGATCCAGAGCATCGGCGCCTCCGACCGGGCCGGCGGGTTCTCGGTTTTCGGGAGGGCTCGCTTGCGCTGACCGCCGGCCCGATGTCAGCTCGACGTCGGGTCCCGGTGTCAGCCCGACACCGAGCCGACCGTCCAATTCCGCCAAGGATTCCGTCGCGAGCCCTAACCGGCGCCTATGAACGGGTGGCAATCGTCGATACCCCGGGCACCCGCCCGGCGGCGAGCATGCGCGACAGCGAGCCCGGAAGCCGCTTGAGATAGTGATCGAGGAACGCGATCGTGACGCGCTCGACGATCCCCAGCTGAGGCTGTTCATAGGTGTAGGGCGGAAGATGGGGGGCGCCGAGCAGCTTCAGCAGGTACTTGGGCGGAGGCGCGAGGTCGAAGAACTGATAGGTGTACTTCGGCTCGTTGATCGTGTCCGCAGTGCCCTGGGAGGCCAGCAGCGGAGGGCTCGGTGAGGGAAAGTCAAAACCGCCCACGCCGGGGAGTTCGGCACCCGAAAGGATGATCGCGGCGTCGACGCGACGATCGAGATAGAAGCGGTCATAGGCGACCGCCAGCGCTGTCTCGCCCCCGTCAGACTGACCGCTGACGGCGATCCGACGTGGGTCGACCAGGCCGGCGAAGAAGGCATGGCGGTTGGAGCTGGCGGCGAGCATGCCCGTGATCACAAAGCTCATGTCACGCGGCTGGTTGACGATGTCGGACTCGTCGGGACCGCCGGGTGCATTCTTGTTCCCGAGCGGGAATACGGGTGCCGCGACAATGTAACCCGCGCGCGCCCACGCGCGCAGCAGACGGGCGTAGTAGGCCGGCGTCACGGCAAAACCGTGACCGAACACCACCAACGGGAATGGCCCGGCGCCACGGAGGGGCTCGCCGTCGCGAACCTCGGTGCTCTCGGACGGTCCCTGAGCGGGATAGCGGATCACCGTCACGAGCGTTCGCGGCTCTGGCGCCCGGCCGGGAAACCGCACCAGTCGGCTGTGATCGACAAACGTCACGGTCCGCTCGCCGACGGCGAAGGGAGGCTTGGGCGCGGTCGACGCCGCCGGCCGCTCCGGCTTGGGCTTGACCGGGGCGGTGACCGAGGTGCTCGCCGGCGGGCTGGGGGAAGCGCTCGCCGGCCGCGCCTGCGCCGCTACCGGCTGCAGCGGCGGCGACACGGTCTCGGCGACCGAGGCGGTCCCGCAGCCCGCGGCGGCGAGCGCCGGCAGCACCGCGAGGAGCGCGACTGCAGACCGTCCGTACTGGGCCGGGCCGCGACCGGCTCGACGTTCAGCGCTTGTACACGGCAAAGAAATCCCGGTCATCCGGCGTCAGGTAGCGCTCGGGAGAACGGTCCATGCTGGCCAGCAGATTCGCCGGATCCGTGGCACCCGGATGTCGATAGGTGATGAAGCTCGTCCAGTAGGTGTTGATGTCCAGCTGCATGGCGCGCACCGCGCCGGCCCGGATCATCACCGCGGCCAGCGAACCGACCGTCTGATCATTGGCGGCCGCGTAGATCAGATTACTGTGACGGTCGACGCCGACCGCGGAGCGCCAGACCCGGATCGCATTGCCCAGGGTCTGGCCCCACTGCGGGCCGTCGGAAAGGTTCGGATTGGGACGTCCGTGATCGACGATCAGCGGCAGGTTCTGGCGCGCGTAGATGATGTTGGCGGGCACACTCGGTCCTCCGGTCCAGCTCCGCACGTCCATCCGCCCGCCGCGGTACTGGAGGATCGTCGCCAATCCGTCCTTCAAGGGCGCATAGGCGTGCCCGCCGATTGCGAAGCCGCCGCCCGAGTCGTTCAGCTTAAAGCCGCTGTTGAAGGTCGCGACGAGCTTTGAACGCAGCTCGGTGGGAACCTCCATCGGGCCGCGAGACGGCAGGTTCACGCTCGGCTCCAGGCGACCGGGATAGAGCTGGACGAAGGCGTGGGCCCGGTTGATCCACGCCACGCCGGCCACCAGTTGCGGGTAGTTGGGATCGGGACGGAAGCTGGTGATCAGCATCGGCGGATCGGTGCGTGAGCCGGAGAAGGTGGGGCGCCAGACGCCCTCGCCGCGGAGGGCCGGGTGGATCACCGGTCGGATCCGCGGTGGCCGGTATCCCAGCAGCCTGCGGTGCCTGGCGCTCAGCGACGCGGTCGAGACCCCCGGCTGATCAGGTAACGCGTGCAGCGCCGGACCGCCCGTCGACGGCGCGTTGAGCGAGTAGTAGATCGACTCGACCTTGTTGACCAGCCCCCTGGCTCCGTTGTCCCGCATCCACTCGACGGTACGGATGCCAAGGCTCGAGTCAGAAGGAGCTGCGATGGTTTTGACGTAAGAGAACAGAGCGGGGACAAGACACAACGCGGCCGCGAACACGGCCAGCCGTCTGAACCGGCGAACCGGCTTGCGCGGCTCGCCGATCGGGCCGCGGCGCAACGCTATGGGCGGGTGCGAGCGCGGCACAGGGGCTCTGGTCGGGGCCAGCATCGCGTCGATCCTCGCACTCACGCGTGAACGACAGGCTAAAGAGAACGTGAAAGGTCCCTCATGAATTCATCAGGTGAATTTGAGCCGGCAAGCCTAGCTTGGTCCGCGATGCCAGCTGAAAGTGGAGGCTCGATCCTGCCCAAGTTCGTTCGCCGGTCGCCGCCGGCGAGCGCTTCGCTGGGCGCCGGTCCATCGCCGGGGGGCGCTTCGCCGGGCGCCGGCCTATCCGTGGCTCCGGGCACCGCGGAGTTCGAGCCTGACGAAGGGCCGGCCCGTGGAGCTGTTGGCCAGGCCACGGAGGCCGCCGCGCCGACGTCGTCTCGCCGACGCGGACGGTTGCGCGCCACGGTGGCCACGATGCGTCCGCGCCAATGGATCAAGAACATCTTGGTGATCGCGGCCCCCGGCGCGGCCGGGGCGCTGGGGCACGACGACGTCCCGGTTCGCGTCGCGCTGGCCTGCGCCGCGTTCTGCCTGCTGGCTTCCGGGATCTATGCGATCAACGACGTTCGTGACGCTGCGGAGGATCGTCTGCATCCACATAAGCGCTTTCGCCCGGTCGCGTGCGGCGAGCTCGGTCCGCGGTTTGCCTCGGCACTCGGAATCGGCCTGATCGCGGTCGGGCTCCTGCTCTGCGCCTTGATCACCCCGCTGCTGGCAGTGGTCGGCGCGGCTTACCTGGCGCTGACGCTCAGCTACACACTGCTCTGGCGCCACGTGCTGCTGCTCGATGTGATCGCGATCGCCGGCGGATTCGTGCTGCGCGCGGTCGCAGGCGGCGTCGCGGCGCCCGTGACCTTGTCGCGCTGGTTCGTGCTCGTGGTCACCTGCGCGGCGGTGTTCGTGGCGGCGGGCAAGCGCCAGGCCGAGCTGCTGCGAACCGAACGAGCGGGCGCCAGTGGCCGGCGGGTGCTGCAGCATTACACCCTCGGTCGTCTGCGGGTGATCCTGGCGGCCAGCGGGGGGGTGGCCCTGTTCGCCTATTGCGTGTGGGCGTTCGAGCTTCCGGTCGTGAACAGCGTTCCCTGGCGTCTGCTGACGATCGTCCCGTTCGCCGCCTGTCTGCTGCGCTACGGCGCGCTCGTACGAGCCGGCAATGGCGAGGCGCCGGAGGAATTGGTCCTGTCCGACCGCTGGCTGATGCTGGCGGGCGCCGTGTGGCTTGGCCTGTTCGCGCTGGGTGTCCATGCCGCCGGCTGACACGGTGCTGCGCAGCCTGCCGGGTCCCGCTGCTCTGGCCGGCTCGGCGCCGGCCTCGGTGGGAGGCTGGGGGGGCGGTCAGACGGCCTCGGTATCCCTGCTGCGTCCGGGTGACGCTGAGCAGTTGCCGGCGATCGTGGCCGGTTGCTCAAGCTCGCGGTCCGGGGGCGCTCGCTCGGCCGGCGCCATCGCCCGCGGGATGGGACGCAGCTACGGCGACGCGGCCCAGCTGGCGGGGGGTGCCGTGCTCGACATCACCGGCCTCAAACGCTTTGAGCTCGACGCCGATAAGGGCGTCGTCACCGCCCAGGCGGGCATCACGATCGGCGAGCTGCTGGCGGCTCTGGCGCCCCAGGGCTGGGTCGTTCCCGTCGTGCCGGGCACTCAGCACGTCACCGTGGGCGGCGCGATCGCCTCCGATATTCACGGCAAGAACCACGGGACCGCAGGGACGTTTGGCAGCCATGTCCTGGCTCTTGGTCTGCTGACGGCGGCCGGCGAGCTGCTGGATCTGTCCCCCGGTGGTTCTGAGCGCCTGTTTGAGGCCACGGTCGGCGGGATGGGCCTGACCGGGGTGATCGTGTGGGCGCGGGTGAAGCTGCGCCCGGTGCAGAGCGCGCTGCTGTCGGTCGACACCGACCGAGTCCGCGGGCTCGACGACGCATTCGCCGCGCTGCGGGCGCCGGGCGGCTCGCATCGTGTCGCCTGGCTTGACCTGCTCGGGCCCGGTCTGGCGCGCGGGATCGTCACCCGTGCCGAGCATCGCGGCGGTCGAGACGTGACCGGCGCGCGCGGCAGCGCGACGGTTCGCTCGCGACTGACCGTGCCGGCGCGCTTTCCCAGCGGGCTGCTGCGGGCCGGGACCATCCGGGCCTACAACGAGTATCGATACCGGAGCTCTCCGCGCCGCCAATTGGGTCACGTGGAGAGCTTCGGCAGCCACATGTTCCCGCTCGACGCGCTCGACGCGTGGCCCCGGCTGTACGGACGCCGTGGCTTTCTGCAGTACCAGTTCGTGGTTCCGGGCGGAGGCGAGCGCACGCTGCAGGGCGTGATCGAACGGCTCCGCCGCTCCGCCGTTCCCTGCTATCTGGCGATCCTCAAGGACTTCGGCCCCGCCAACGACGCACCGCTCTCGTTCCCCCTGGAGGGCTGGACGCTGACGCTCGATCTGCCGCGGGGCGCCCCCGGCCTGGCTGCCCTGCTGAACGAGTTCGACGAGCTGGTGGTGCAGGCTGGCGGCCGCGTATACCTGACCAAGGACATCCGGCTGGCGCCGGAGACGCTGACGGCGATGTACCCCCGGCTGGGCGAGTGGCGCGCGTGTCGCGATAAGGCCGATCCCGAAGGTCTGTGGCGCTCCGATCTCGCGCAGCGGACCGGTCTGGTGTCGGCGGGGCGCCGATGACCGCCTCCGCGCCTGCGCTCAAGCCCACGCGCGTACTGCTGCTCGGTGGTACGTCGGAGATCGGCCTGGCGATCGTGCGCCGGCTCAGCTTGACCGGGTCGGTGCGCCCGGTGCTGCTCGGACGCGACCCAGAGGCGCTGGGAGTGGTGCTCGGAGAGCTCGAGCGCGCTGGCTGCTCCGGTGGGGAGATTGGCCGGCTCGACGCCGACGACCTCGCCGGGCACGAGGCTGCACTGACCGGCGCGTTCGATGCGACCGGTGGCTTTGACGTGGTCGTGCTGGCGGTGGGGGTGCTGGGCGCTCAGGCGGCCCTCGACGCGCCGATCGAGCAGTCACTGGAGGTGATGCGGGTCAACTTCATCGGCTGCGGCTCGCTGCTGCTGCACGCCCTGCGCCGGCTCCGCGATCAGCGCCACGGAACCCTGGTCGTGCTCTCCAGTGTCGCCGCCGAGCGGCCCCGGTCGGGCAACGCGATCTATGGCGCCGCCAAGGCCGGGCTGGATTCGCTGGCTCAGGGCCTCGCCGACGCCACCGCCGGCAGCGGCGCGCGGGTGCTGGTCGTGCGACCCGGCTTTGTCACGACGCGGATGACCGCCGGACTGAAGCCGGCGCCGATGGCGACGACCCCTGAGGAGGTCGCCCAGGCGACGGTTCAGGCCCTGGATGGACGTGCGCCCACGGTCTGGGTGCCGTCCCGGCTGCGCTACGTGTTCGTCGTACTTCGCCACCTTCCCCGGTGGCTCTACCGGAGGCTCCCGCTATGACGAGCAACACGCTCAGGTTCCCGTTATGAGACGCAATACGCTGGTTGCCGACGCCGTCATCGCCGTGGTGCTGGCGGCGCTCGTGCTGATCCTCGCGCCCGGTCTGGCGATTGTGGCCATACTCGCGATCCTCGTGCTGATCATCTGCGCGGTGAGTTTTCTGCTTGACGCCAAGCAGGTTCGTGCCAGCCGAGCCCGCGCACCGCGGCGCCGGAGTGCGGCACCGGGCACGCGGCGGACGGGTCGCCCGCGGTGAGTCAACCCCGGCATCCGCCGGGGTTGACGCGGCGCTCGGTTCTGGGCAGCGGGGTCGCGGTGGGCGCTGCCTCACTGCTGGCGCCGGCGGCGAGCCTGGCGGCGGCGATCGATCGACGCCGGCCGGCGAGCCGCTCGATCGGGACGCTGGACGGTTGGTCTGAGTCGATCTCCGCGCCGCGGCGCTTTGCGCTGGTCGGCGTCGAGTGGCTATCGCCGGCCCGCGCGATGATCGAGCTGCGCACCCGCGCCCGGGGTGGTGCGTGGAGCCGCTGGGTCACGGCGTCGGTGCAGGGCCACGACCCGGATTCCCGCGTGGGCCCGGCGAGGTTCTTCGGCGAGCCGGTATGGAGCGGTCAGGCGGACTTCGTCCAGCTGCGAAGCGCGCAACCCCTGCGGGGAGTGCGGATCCATTTCGTGTCCGCCGCCGGCGGGGCGTCCGCGCCAGCGGCGGCGGCCGGCCTGCCGCTCGCCCAGCCGGTGCTTGACGCGGGCCCCGGCCAGCCGCCGATCATCGCTCGCAATGCCTGGGCGCGTGGCCAGGCGCCGCCCGCGGTGGCGGCGTCGTACGGAGTGGTCAAGCTGGCGTTCGTGCACCACACCGAGAGCTCGAACGGTTACAGCGCGGCCGAAGTTCCGGCGATGCTGCTGGCGATCTTCGACTACCACCGTTACGTGCGCGGCTATAACGACATCGCCTACAACTACCTGATCGATGCGATGGGACGCGTCTGGGAGGGGCGGGCCGGTGGCGTGGACGAGGCGGTGATCGGCGCCCATGCCGGCGGCTACAACGCCGTCTCCACGGGTGTCGCGGCGCTCGGCAGTTTCATGAACGTCGTCCCGCCCCGCCCGGCGATCCAGACGCTGGAGCGTCTGCTGGCCTGGAAGCTGTCACTGCACGGAGTGCCGCCGCAGGGGAGGGTGACCGTCGAGGTCGATCCCGCCGCCGCGTTCTACACGCCGTTTCGGCCGGGCGCGCACGTCTCGCTGCCACGGATCGCCGGGCATCGCGACGGCGACTCAACCGATTGTCCCGGCGACGCGTTCTACGCCCGCCTGCCCTCGATTCGCCCGGTGGTCAAACGTCTCGCCGGGACGCCCGCGACGCTGACGCTCGTAGCCGCCACCGACGTCGTCAGCCCCGGGGCCACGGCGCAGCTGTCAGGAAGGTTGACGCTGCTGGCCGGAGCGCCGCTGGCCGGCGCCCCGCTCGAGCTCCAGCAGCTGGACGCGGGCAGCCCATCGACCGTGACCATGTTCGCCACCGCGGCTGACGGATCGTGGAGCGCGACGCTGGCTCTGTCACGCAATGCGGCGCTGCGCGTCTTGCACCGCGTCGCGCCGGCGGCGGTATCGGATGTGGCGCTGATCGGGGTTCTGCCCGTGCTCACGTTGAGCCTGGAGTCCCAGTCGCCGTTGCGGGTCATGGGCACCGTCAACCCGGTCAAGCGCACGGTCTGGGTCGACGTCTACCAGCTCGTCGGGCGGCACCGGCGCCGGCTCGCGTCCAAGCGCGTCGGCGTCACGAACGGACGGTTCTCGCAGAAGCTCGGGCTCAAGCGCGCCGGCCCGTACGTCGTCGTGGCGCGCACCCGGGCGGACGCCGACAATCTGGCCGGCACTTCGCCGCCACTGTCGGTCAGCGTCTGAGACGCCCTTGATCATCCGGGGCGGCGCGGCGGGAGCTCCGCCCAGCGCCGCGATCTTCAGCGCGCGACGACGGTGAAGAAGTCCCGGCTGTAAGGCGTCAGAAACGATCCCGGCACGCCGGATTGGCCCGGCGCCACCGCCACCGGCGCCAGTGGTCCGACACCACCGCGATGCCCGTAGAGATAGCCGGCGACCCATTCGGGGTTGATGTCGAGCTCGACCGCTCGCACGGCCTGGGCGCCGAGCAGCGCATCGGCGAGCGCGGCGACCGTCAGATGGTCGCCGCCCGCCCACACCAGTCGCCCATCCGCCGTGATCCCCAGCGCTGAGCGCGCCGGATCGCTCACGCCTCCCAGCGTCGCGCCCCAGCAGCTGTCGCAGGCAACCGACGACGCGGCGGCGCCATGATCGATCAGCAGCGCGAGGTTCTGGCGTACCGAGGCGATCGTCTGACTGGGCGCTGGGACCTCGTGATGCCAGGAGCCGATGTCGGTGGATCCGTTGGTGTAGGTGACGATCGAGCCGAGACCGTTCTGCAGGGGCGCGCCCACGCGACCGTAGGACTCAAAGCCTCCCGCCCCGGTGGCGAGCTTGAACGCGCCGTTGAACGCGGCGACGAGGCGCTCTCGCTCCTGGCCGCGCACCGAAGGTCCCAGCCTCCAGCCCGTGGAGCCCGCGTCGACGGTTCCCGAGTGAAGCCTGAGCCCGACCAGTCGCTGATTGAATGACAGCAGTCCGATTCCCGACTGTGAGCGCGCGATCCAGGCTGCCGTCTGCCCGCGCCAGCGGACCGCCGGGACGAACTGAGTCGGCTGCGAGCTCAGCGCGGCGCTGAGCAGACTCGGATAGGTAGGCCGTGGGGGGTCCGGCCTGTGGTGGACGCGGCGCCGGGTGGCGCTGGCCCTATGCAGGGAAGCTGATTGGTGCGCCGCGGCCGTCGAACTCGCGCTGCTTGCACAGGCCGTGCTCGCCAGCGTCACGATCGCGCCGGCGGCCAGCGCGACTAGTACTCTGACCCTGGGCATCACTCGCCATTGGAGGGGCCGGCGCTCAGCGTCCCGCTGGCGGTTCCGGTCGACGGGTTGAGCGCCAGCCTCGCCACCAGCCTCAGCGAGCGACCCCGGCTGTCATGCACCACGGCGGCGATGTTGCTCCCGTCCAGCGCCACCACCTGGCCGCGATAGACGCCGGGGTTGGAGCCCGTGCCGAGCGTGACCACGCTGGATTGCATGGAGATTCCGCCGCCCGCGATCGGCCGTCCGATCAGCCGGATGTCAACCGCGCTGAGCCGCTCGGCACCGGCGCTCAGCGTGATGTCAACTTCGGCGGAGCCGTTGGCCGTCTGGCCCTCGCGCATCGTGCCGCTGACATCGGCCGTGAACCGCGTCGAGGACGCCGGGCTGCTGCTCGGTGTGGTTGGGCCAGCGGCGGTCGAACCGTGCGTCGCGGCGGGCTGCGTGTGGGCCAGCAGTGACTTGGGCGTGCCCGCGCGGGCGGCCCAGCCGGCGGCCAGCGGGCCGCTCGGCAGCCAGGCGAGCAGTCCGATCGGTACCGCGGCTGAGGCAATCAGCGCGGTGAGCCGCGCACCGAGGTGATCCGGCCAGCCTGCGATGGCCCGGGCGACCACGGAGACGATCATGATGATCACGCAGAGCCCGGTGACCGCCAGCATCCAGTGGGCCTTCGCGTCGCTGCCGGTTCCCAGGCCGTGCAGCAGCGCCACGGGCCAGCTGGCGTAGGCGAGCCAGTGCGTCGCGCGCCACGCGCCGTAGCCGAGCCGGCGACGCAGCACGCTGGTGAGCGCAACCGCGACCATCAGGTCGAACGCCACCGCGCCCAGGCCCAGCCACAGCGGACGATAGGCGGCGCCGAACGGGATCACCACGCTGATTAGTCGAATCGGCGCGTAGCCGTCGAACAGCGCGGTGGCGATGTGCACGAACAGGAAGGCCAGCGCCAGCAGCGATGCGTTGCGGTGCACCGCGTCGATCACAAATCGGGGAACGGCGTCGGTGCGCACCCGTCTGACGTTTGCGACGCCAAGCGCCACGCTGAGCGTGAGCAGGAACAGCGCCAGGGTTCCGGTACCGCGCGTCAGGTACCAGAACGCCGACGGGCTCGTCGAGACTGCAGCGACGACGCTCATCGCAAGATTAGGAACCGCCGGAGACGACCGGGGCGCTGGAGGCCGCGGGCGCCGGTGTCGGCGCCTGGGTCGGTTGCTGCAGGCCACTGCCACTCGCAGAGCCGTCGTCACCGCCTGAGGGCTGCGACGGGACTGCGCTGCTGGCAGAAGAACTCGCTGGTGTCGCCGCGGGGTGAGCGGCGCGGAACGCGTGCTGGGTGACGAGCGCGATCATGGCTGTCAGTGCCACGGCGCCGGTGATCAGCCAGCGGTTGATGCGGCCGATCAGCCGCAGGCCGGCGTCGCGTGCGTTCATGGAATACGGGGTCATAGCCGGGAGTCTCCGCCGCGCGGCCTAGAGAGCGCTAAATGAACGGTGAGAAAGCGCTAACCCAAGCCCAGGCGGCGGCTGGCGCCAGAGCGCCTAACGCCCAGGCAATCACGCCCCTGGTCAGCGTCAGGCGGCGCCGAGCTTCGGCGAGCGCCACGGAGCGCGCAGCCGGCGTTCGAGCTCGTCACCGAGCTCTTCGATCGAGACGCGGGACTGGGTGAGCGTGTCGCGATCGCGCAGCGTGACGGTCCGGTCCTGCAGCGATTGGTGATCGATCGTGACCGCCCATGGCGTGCCGATCTCGTCCTGGCGCCGATAGCGCCGGCCGATCGCCCCACCCTCGTCGTATTCGGCCTGGAGGCGCTCTCGCAGGCCGCGGTAGACCTCCCGGGCGAGCTCGGGCTGCCCGTCCTTTCGCACCAGCGGCAGGACGGCGACCTTGACCGGTGCCAGCTGGGGGTGCAGCCGCAGCACTGTGCGGGTCTCGCCCTCGATCTGATCCTCGTCGTAGGCGTCAACGAGGAACGCCAGGGTCGCCCGATCGGCGCCGGCGGCCGGCTCGATCACATGCGGGACGTAGCGCTGGCCGGTCGCGGTATCGACGTACTCCAGCTTCTGCCCGGAGTGCTCGGCGTGCTGGCGGAGATCGAAGTCGCCGCGGTTGGCGATCCCCTCCAGCTCCTGCCAGCCGATCGGGAACAGGTACTCGACGTCGCTGGTGGCGCTGGAGTAATGGGACAGCTCGTCCTGAGCGTGCGCGCGCAGGCGCAGATGGTCCTCACGGATGCCGAGCCGCAGATACCAGTCACGCCGCTGCTCCAGCCAAAGGTCAAACCACCGTTGGGCCTCCTCCGGGGGCACGAAGTACTCCATCTCCATCTGCTCGAACTCGCGCGTGCGGAAGATGAAGTTCCCCGGCGTGATCTCGTTGCGAAAGCTCTTGCCGATCTGCGCGATCCCGAACGGCGGCCGCTTGCGCGAGAACTGCAGGTAGTGCTTGAAGTTCAGGAAGATGCCCTGCGCGGTCTCAGGGCGCAGGTAGACGGTCGAGCCCTCCTCCTTGACCGCCCCCACCGTTGTCTCGAACATCAGATTGAAATCGCGCGCGTCGGTCAGGTCACACTCGGGCGTGTCGCCGGGATGCTTGGAGGGCTTGCGCCCGCACCGAGCGTCCTCCAGCTTGTCGGCGCGAAAGCGCAGCTTGCACGTGCGGCAGTCGACCAGCGGATCGGTGAAGCCGGCCAGGTGCCCGCTCGCCTTCCAGGTGGTCGGGTG
>CABEDJ010000279.1_pt1 | contig 25716 bp, 27 predicted proteins | sample 3422951 | NCBI WGS metagenome assembly CABEDJ01 (sample SAMEA5534329, study PRJEB31848) | metagenome | biome: tundra; feature: field; material: soil | place: USA | collected 2013-05 | depth 0.15 m | reverse complement strand
AGATGGCGGGCGGCAGGCTGCACATCATCGCCTCCGCCATCGCCGAGAACCGTGGCACGGTGCGCTTCGGGATCTCGGATTTCACCGTCTGGAGTTCCCTGGACCCGGAGATGATTGCTCGCAACGAGACACTCGCAGGCAGCAACTACCGGTATGTCGAAGTGCCAGCTGTCCGGTTCGCAGACGTGCTTTCGGAGCATGGCGTCCCGTACTTCCTAAAGGTCGATATCGAAGGACTTGACATGCTTTGCGTCCGCGCGCTTCACGGCCAGGAGGCGGTCCCCGCCTACGTCTCGATTGAGTCGCACGTCTCGATCAACCAGGCGCCAGCTGATGCGGTCTTTGATGAGTTGGCCGAACTTTGGACGCTGGGGTACCGCCGGTTCAGGTACGTCGAACAGCGGAGTGCTGAGGGTCTCGTCCCCGACGGCGATGGCAACTGGGAAGGTCCGCCGTGGCGGACCGCCTGGGCGGCGCTAGCACACGCCCAGGTTCTTCGCGGACGTCATAACCTCGGTGGTTTCGGCGGCAAGTGGACCCGAACGCCCGTCGGAAAGGCTTACCGGAAGCTCCTACGAAGCGACCCACCGTGGTGGGACCTGCACGCCGCGCTGCCTACGACTAATTAATAACCGTCTGCCACAGAATTGAACCCGTCAAGAGTCAAGGAGCCTAGACGGCGGTCGCGCCACTCCTTCCCCGTCTACGAGCGGCATCTGGCCAAGCTTGTCGGCCCGAAACCGGACGGTGCTTGAGATTGGTATTTACAGCGGTGGCGGCCTGAAGACAGTTTGGCGAATGTCGAGAGTGCCGCGGCGGGGCTCCGCGCAGACCAGGATCGCCACGTCCCGCGCCTTCCCTTCTTTTATGCCTACCCTGGCTTCGCTGATCTGGAGGTCGATCTCGGCACGGTCGCCTACAGGCACAGCAACCTCGACCCGTTCGAGCAATACGCCGTGGGGGCGCTTGCGCGCCTGCACAGTCCGCGTCGGATCTTCGAAATCGGAACTTACGACGGGGCCTACGCCGGCGCGGTGTTCGGACGCAAGCCCGTGCGGCGCCTCGGCCCGCAGGACATCGCCCGCTTCAACCAGCACCTCGGCGAGATCCGTGTCCGCCGGCCAGACGGAAACGACGGCCACCGCGACGAGCCGCTGAGCGCCTCGACGAGGGCGAAGCACCTGCGGGTGCTCGGCGCCTGCCTGAACTCGGCGATCAGCCACAAGTACGCGGCTGCGAATCCGGTGAAGGATCTCCCGCCATCGGAGAAGGCACGACCGGCGCGCAAAGAGAGCGCGTTCTTCGCCGATGAGGAGCTGCCGCGCCTGTTCGCCGAGGTCACGCCCGGCGTGTTCCGCACGCTGTTCCTCACGGCGCTGAAGACCGGGATGCGCGAGGGCGAGCTGACCGGGCTCGCGTGGGCGGACGTGGATCTCACGGCCGCGGTGGCGCGCGTGCGGCGCACATGCACGGACGGGCACGTTCATGAGCCTAAGAACCACGAGCGGCGCGACGTCGACCTCACGCCCGAGGTCGTCGCCATGCTCGGCGGGTGGTGGGGCGAGCTCGGCTCCCCTGCCGACGATCAGCTCGTGTTCCCCGGTGACGGCCGCGACGGCTACCTCGTGAACGGGACGATCCTGAAAAGGGAGCTCTACCCTGCCATGGAACGGGCCGGCGTCCCGCGCGTCGGGCCGACCGGCGAGGAGCGGACGTTCCACAGCTTCCGCCACAGCTTCGCCAGGATCGCGCTCGAGCACGGCGCCGAGCTGACGTGGCTCTCACGCCACCTCGGACACTCCTCGACCGCGGTCACGGACAAGGTCTACGGCCACTGGTCGCGCGCGGCGCGCAAGCGGGCAATGGAGCGGCTCGCGGACGCGTTCACGGTGTGATGTTCGCGCGTGCGTTCACGCACCCCGTTCGCGCGTTACCCCCGGAAAGACAGAAACCCCGGATTAGCGGGGCTTTCTGGATGGGCCGTGGAGGAATCGAACCTCCAACCTTGGGATTAAGAGTCCCCTGCTCTGCCAGTTGAGCTAACGGCCCTTGAGCGCCGATGTTACCCAGGGCGCCTTCGCGGCGGCGCTCAGCAGGACTGCGCCACCGAGGGCTGGGTCTTGGCCGCCTCTATCTCCGCCTTGAGCGTGGTGCGCTGCAGCTTGGGCACCAGGCTGAGCGCTTTGGTCGCCGCCAGGTCGCCCTTGCGCGTCTGCTTGGCCGCGTAGGCCGAGACGGCCAGGCATTCATAGCCTTTGAGCTCTGAGGGGTTGGCGGTCGTCTCGATCTCCCAGGCGCTGGCCTCGTCGGCGTAGTTGCCCAACCCGGCGTAGGCCCGCGCCGCTAGGATCGCCAGGTTGGGGTCCGGGCTCTTGGTCAGCTGCAGGTAGCGCTGCCAGGCCTGCGTGGCGCCGAGCAGCTCCTTCTTGCCGCTGGCGGTGAATACGCCGGTGGTGGCGTTGTAGTCGCCGCCCTGCCCGGCGGAGGTCCAGCGCGCCTGCACCAGTGCCGACCATCCGGAGGGATCGTTGGGGCTCAGCTTGGTCTGACGCAGCGCATTCTTCTCGGCCTGGCTGACGACCTGCGTCTGAGCGCTGCCGGAGCCATTGCCCGTGAACGCGTTGAGGATCCCGCCAAAGCCGTTGCCGGCGCCGACACCGAACAGCACCAGCCCTCCGCCCATCAGCAGCGCGAGGCCGAGGTAGACCACCTGCACGGTGCGACGACGGCCGCGGCTGCGAAGGTCAAATAGCATTGTCTGGGGGGTCGTGGAACTGGGTTTCAATCTCGGCCAGCTCGGCGGCCGCCCGCCGGGCTTTGCGCCGATCGGCGAACTTGAGTAAGACGATACTGGCCAGGAAGAGGATCACCAGCGGCAGCATCTCCAGCCCGGTGGTGACCGGATCCACGCCGGGCATCGCCGCCGCGATCACCGCGATGATCACGGTCGCGTAGCGCCAGTTGCCCGTCAACGTGCTGCCGTTGATCACCCCCAGCTGCTGGAGCCCCAGCAGCCCCAGCGGCAGCTGGAAGGCCAGCCCGATGCCCAGCATCGTCAGCATCTCGAACGTGTAGTAGGTCTTGGCCTGCACGAGGATGTCGAAGTTCTGGCTGTTGTAGCCCTGCAGGAAATGCACGGCGGGCGGCAGAACGACGGCGTAGGCGAACACGACGCCGGCGATGAACAGGACCGGCGCCGAGAGCATCACGGGCAACGCGACTCTTCGCTCCCGCGGGTTCAGCGCGGGGATCACGAACGCGTAGCCCTGGTAGATCAGGATCGGCAGTGTGAGCAGCAACGCGAAGTAGGCGGCCACGGTCAGCGTGGTCGTGAACGGCTCGCCGATCCCGATCGTGATCGGTAGTTGCTTGGGCGTGGACTGCGGCAAAGCCTTCGATGCCTGCGCCGCGCCGGCGGCGATCTGGGCGAAGAACTGGCGGTCGGCCGGAGACTCGGTCGTGGACTGGGCCAGCCCCAAGGCGCCCTCGGCGATAATCACGAGCCCACGCGCCTCCTTGACCGAGTCGCTGGTGAGACCTGAAATATGGTTGGCGCTGTGCGCCTGCGAGGTGGGCAGCGCCCGGTTGAGCACGTTGAGCAGGTTGTGGTTCTGCCAGAAGCAGACGGCGAAGGCGATCGAGAGCACGATGCCGCAGATGATCAGCCGACTTCGCAGCTCGTCGAGGTGATCGATGACGCTCAGTCGATCCTCGTGCCCGATCGGGCGCCGCATTACCTTGGGCACGTCTGCGCTCCGGCCGGGCGTCAGGAGCTGCGTTCGGAGCCGACCTCAGCCGACTCGCGCTCCGGCGCCACGCCCGGGGCCGAGTGCTCCCCCGGAGCTGACGCCGCGCCACCCGCTGCCGGATGCTCGGGCACGCTGGCGCTCTGGGGAAGCGCCTGGCGCTGCGGCTGCTCCTCGTCCTCGTCGTCGTCCTTGGAGTCGCCGGTGATCGAGTCCTTGAATTCGCGCAGCCCGGTCCCGAGTTGCTTGCCCAAGCCGGGCAGCCGCTTAGGCCCAAAGATCAGCAGCACGATCAAAAGCACGACCAGAAGATCGGTGGTGGGATTGCGGAACATTCCTCAGGCCTCCGGGTGGGGTCTTCGAAGGGTAGCGACCGGCCGTCGAGTAGGGCTCATAGGCGCTCAAGCTTGACGGGAGGGTGGCCGATATCTGGGTTCAGGAGGATCCATGAACCAGAACCCCAAGCCACACTCAGTTCGCCGGATCGTACTGCCCAGCGGCAAGTCGATCGAGGTCGTCAGATTCCACCAGGTCGAGAAGACCGCAAAGCCGGGGCTGCACGAATGCCCTGAATGCGCCTCCGAGCTGGTTCAGCCGATCGAATGGGCCGAGGCGCCCCAAGGGCGCTGGGAGCTCACGCTCCATTGCCCCAACTGCGACTGGATCACCGTAGGCCTGTTCGAGTCCGAGCAGGTCCATCAGCTCGAGAACAAGCTCGACGACGGACTGGCCGACATGCTGCGCGACCTGCGCCGCATGACCCAGGCCAACATGTCAGAAGAGATCGAGCGCTTCACCACCGCGCTGCGCGTGGACCTGATCCTGCCTGAGGACTTCTAGCTCCGCGGCCTGCCGGGCCACGGCTACGAATAGCGCTCGACGACGCCGTCGGCGACCAGCTCCAGCGCCGCCCGCTGTCGATCCGGCAGCGACGGAAGCATCGACTTGGCGCCGGCGACCAGCTCCAGGGCCTGGTCCTTGGCCTCGGTCAGCGCGCCGGTGGCGGCGATCAGCTGACAGATCTCACGCGCATCATCGACGCTCGCGATGGCGCGGCCGTCGATGCGGGCCAGCTCCGGATCGCGGGCGCGGGCGATGATCAGCGGCAGCGTGACGGTCCCATCCAGCAGGTCCGCGCCCTGCGGCTTGCCGGTTCGCTCAGGGGGGCCGGCGACGTCGAGCACGTCGTCGAGGATCTGGAACGCGAGTCCGATCTGCTCGCCGAACAGGCCGAGCGCGCTCACCTCGCCGCCGCCTTCGATCGCGCCCAGCTCGCAGGCGGCACGGAACAGCACGGCGGTCTTCAGCCGGCAGCGCTCCATGTAACGCTCGCGCTCCACGTCGACGTTCCAGGCGTCGGCGCGCTGCATCAGCTCGCCGACCGCCAGCTCCGAGCTGGCCCGTGAGAGCACGCGGACCGACTGCAGCGACCCGCCGGCCAGCTCGGCGAACGCACGGGAGAACAGCAGGTCGCCAGTGGCGGTGGCCAGACGGCGACCGGCCGCCGCCACCACCGTGGGTCGGCCGCGGCGCAACGGAGATCCGTCGAGCACATCGTCATGGACCAGGGTTGCGCCGTGCACGAGCTCGACCGCCACCGCCGCGCGGACCAAGCCCTCGGTCTCGGGCGAAGGGACGCCCGCGGCCAGGCACACCAGCAGCGGCCGCAACCGCTTGCCTCCGGCGGCGATCGTGTCGCCCGCGTGACGCGCCAGCAGCTGCCCGTGACCGAGGGCCAGCTCGGACATGCGCGCCTCCACCCGTTCCATCAGCCGGGTGACCGGCTCGCCGCCCGCCCGCACCACGGCGCTCACCGCGCTCATCGTGCCGGCGCCCGATCTGCTCCGGCCGGCTCGCCGGTGAGCGCCTCGCCGACCTCGCCGACGTGCAGAGCGATGATTCCGCCAGCCGTGATCAGGTAACGGATCCTGGTCAGGCCGCAGCGAGACATGACGCCGGCCAGCGCCTCGGGACCGGGGAAGCGTCGCACCGAGCTGGGCAGATAGCTGTAGGCCTGCGCATCGCCGGCCAGCCGTCCCAGCGCCGGCACCAGGCGATCGAACCACAGCTCGAAGAAGGTGGACAGCGGTGGCCGCTGCGGGTTGGTGATCTCCAGCACCACGACCCGCCCGCCGGGCTTGACCACCCGGGCCATCTCCCGCAGGCCCTGCTGCAGATCGGAGAAGTTGCGGGCCCCGAAGCCGACCGTGGCGGCGTCGAACTCGTCATCTCCGTAGGGCAGCGAGAGTGCGTTGGCGATCTCAAAGCGCAGCGCCACCGCCCTCGGCCCGGTCGCATAGGCGCTCTGCTTGACGCGCGCCAGCGCCAGCATCTGCTCGGAGAAGTCGACGCCGATCACCGAGCCGCCGGGCGCCACCCGGGCGCACAGCTCCAGCGCCAGGTCGCCTGTCCCGGTCGCCACGTCGAGGGCGCTGTCGCCGGGCTTGCACTGGGCAAGGTCGGCCGCGCGCCGGCGCCAGTGATGGTGCAGGCCCGCGGTCATCACCGTGTTCATGCGGTCATACAGCCCGGCGATACGGTCGAACATCGCCCGGACCTGGGTCTCCTCCAGCGTCCCGGGTGACGGCGGTCGCCCGCCGGACACGCCTTCCGGCGCGAAGTTGGCGCTCGCCGTCATCGCAGCGAAACCGAGGACCTACTGCAGCTCTGAGAGGAAGCTGACCAGATTCGAGAACTTCTGCGGATACTGCTGCCCCAGTCCCTTGAACGACGGCATCGGCGCGGTCGGATTGCGCAGCGTCGAGGCGATCGCGGCGGGACGCTCGATCGTGCCGATCTTCGTCAGCGGCGGACCAGGGCCGTTGTTGCCGTTCTCGCCGATCACGTGACAGGCCAGGCACCCCGATTGACCGACCACGAGCTCGCCGGCGCGGAACGTGGCCGCCTCGGAAGCGGTCAAGCTCGACGGCGGCGCCAGATCGACCGAGTTCGGAGACCCCGTGTTCGCGCCCGAGTAGGTCAAGAACGCGATCGCGAAGATCGTCGCCAGGCCGGCGGCGAGCGCCACTGGGCGGCGCTCGATCCGCCGCTCCGGGCCGCGGTCATAGAACGGCAGCAGGAACAGCAGGACCATGCAGATCGTCGGCACGCCGATCGTCGCCATGTCCGTGAACTTGGGGACGTTCTTCATCACCCGCAGGACTTCGAACAGGAAGAAGAAGTACCAGTCCGGACGCGGGACGTAGGTGGTCGTCGTCGCGTCGGCCTTCGGGCCAAGCTCAGCCCCGAAGTACAGCGCCAGGAAGATGATCACCAGCATCACGATCGCCGCCATGACCGAGTCCTTGGCGACCGCGTAAGGGAAGAACGGCTTGCCCTCGTTCTTCAGGGTCGAGTATTCGCGGAGGTAGGTCTCCTTCTCAGCCTGGTTCACCGCGTGTTCACCCCACCGCGCTCTCGACCGGCGCGGGCTCCGGCTCGGGCTCCACCTTCATCCACGGCGGGGCGGAGATCCCCAGCTTGGTGATCAGGTAAAGGTGGGCGCCGATCAGCGCGGCAATCAGGCCCGGGATCAACAGCATGTGGATCGCGTAGAACCTTGACAGGGTCGTGGCGCCGAACTCCGGGCCGGCCCGCAGGAAGTCAGACAGGTAGGGCCCGATGAACGGCCCCGTGCCGTTGATGTTGACGCCCACGATCGTGGCCCAGTAGGACCGCTGATCGAAGGGCAACAGATAGCCCGTGAAGCCCATCGCCAGGGTGAGGATCAGCAGCACGACGCCGATGATCCAGGTCAGCTCGCGCGGATACTTGTAGGCGCCGAAGAAGAACACGCGAGCCATGTGCAGGAAGATCAGGATGATCATCACCGACGCGCCCCACTTGTGCATGCCGCGCACGAACTCGCCGAGGAACGCGTCGTCGGTCAGGTAGCGAACCGACTCGTAGGCGCCGCCGGAGGCGTCGGGGCGGTAGTACATCGCCAGGAAGACGCCGGTGACGGCCTGCGAGAGGAACGCGAACATCGTCGCCGAACCCAGCGTGTAGAACCAGTTGATGCCCCGGGGGACCTTGCGGAACAGCATCCAGCGCAGGCCGCCGGATAGCGAGGTGCGCTCGTCGATCCAGTCGACGACGGTGATCCCGACCTCGGCCGGGGTGATGGCCCCGTTCCCGTTCTCGCCGGGACGCTTGGGCTTGGGCTGCAGGACTTTGGGCAGCGGCGGAGCGGGAAGCTTGGGCATGCTGATCAGTTCTTCGGGAGCACGGAGGTGTCGAAGCGGGCGGGGTACAGATATTGCCCGATCCCGTCGAGCGGCTGACCCGGGTCACGCGGCGAGAAGCGCTGAAGCTCGGAGTTGACCGAGTAACGCGGGCCGAGCTCCACCAGTCCGGTGGTCTTGTTCAAGCGGGTGTAGAAGCGATCGAGCGGGCGCACCGGGGGGCCGCTGGCGACCACGCCACGGAAGTCGTACACGCCGCCGTGGCAGGGACAGATGAAACGCAAGGCGGCCGCCACGTAGCGCACCGGGCAGCCCAGGTGCATGCAGCGCGACGACAGCGCGATCCAGCGGTTGTATTGGTCCTCGGGCTCGGTGTCGATCTGCGAGTTGCGAAGGCGGACGTAGGCGATCGATTTGCCGGCCTCGCCGATCCCCTGGACGATCGTCACGATCTTGGTGACGTAGGTCGCGTCGGTGAAGTCCGCCGGCGTGCCGACCGGCTGCCAGTTGAAGGGCTCCCGGCTGAACAGCGGCCCGAGCGCGAAGCCGAGTGCGGGGAGCGTGAACGCCGCGGCCGCCACGCCACCGGCGCTGTGCGTGACCGCAGCCATGAAGCGACGGCGCGTGACTGTCTCGCCCTCGAACGCACCGGGCATGTTGCGGTTGGCGGTGTACTTGGATTTGCCTTCTTTGTGTCGATCTGCCACGTGCGCCCTTCGAACTTACGCGTCTCACATTGAACGCTCAGGGAAGCCTATCGTCAACATCGAGGCGGCAGTCACGAACCCCGCCGCGCTCGGCGGCGGCCAGCAGCGCGGCGCGAGCGGCGGGATCGCCCGCGCTGGCGAGCGCCTTGGCCGCGCTGTGGGGCTCGCTGGACCCCCAGCCGACCGCGGCCGCGCCCGCCTCCCAGACCGCATCGGCCAGCGCGGCGTCGCCGGCGGCCTGCGCCTGGGCCACCAGTGAGATCACATCGGCCAGCTCGGCGACGGCCTCCAGATCCCCCAGCTCGGCCAGCCGGGAGAGACCGAGGGCGTAGAGCTGATCGCCGATCAGCAGGGCCAGGTCGGGATCCTCGGTTCTCACCACGCGCGGTGCGCCGTAGTGCAGCAGCGATCCCTCCCAGATCATCTCCAACAGCAGCTCGTACTCGGCCGCCCGCGCAGCGGTGCGCGGGCCGGTGGCGGCGATCTGCGGCGGCGCGGGACGCTCGGGACGCGGCGCCACAGAGCCGACCAGGCCAGCGACGGTGCCCCCGTGGGCGCGCAGTGCCTGGGCGAGCGCGGCCGAGCCATCCCGCGAGCTCCTCACCGCGCCGGCAGCTCCCGGAACGCCTCGCGCGCGGCGTCGAGCGTGCGCTGAGCGTCCTCGTCGGTGTGCGCCAGCGACGGAAACCAGGCCTCGAACTGCGACGGCGGCGGGTAGACCCCCCGCTCCAGTAGTGCGCGACACCAGGCGCCGTAGGCGTCCAGATCGCATGCTGCGGCGGCCTCGTAGTCAGTCACCGGCGAGTCAGAGAAGAACACCGTCAGCAGACCGGGCAGACTGTGCACCTGTACCGCCCGGCCGGCCTCCGCGGCCACCGCGCCCAACCCGGTGGCGAGCGCCTCGGTGAACTGCGCCAGTCGCCGGTAGGCCGGCGCGTCGAGCCGCGCCAGCGTTGCCCGCGCCGCGGCCACCGCCAACGGATTGCCCGACAGGGTCCCGGCCTGATAGACGTCCCCCGCCGGGGCGATGCGCTCCATCAGCGCCCGCGGGCCGCCGTAGGCCGCCGCCGGCAACCCTCCGCCGATGATCTTGCCGAGGATCGTCAGGTCTGGGGCCACGCCGAATTGCTCCTGGGCGCCACCGCGGGCGACCCGGAAGCCGGAGATCACCTCGTCGAAGATGAGCAGCGCGCCGGTCGCATCGGCGCGCTCGCGCAGCAGCGCCAAGAAGCCCGGCTCAGGCGGCACGAGGCCCATGTTGGCCGGCACCGGCTCGGCCAGGATCGCCGCCAACCGGTGGCGCTCGGTCGCCGCCACCAGCGCCTGGGCGTCGTTCCAGGGCACGATCACGGTCGCGGCGGCGACCGCTGCGGGCACCCCGGGGCTGGCCGGAATGCCCTGCGTCGCCAGCCCCGAGCCGGCCTGCGCCAGCAGCCCGTCGACGTGACCGTGGTAGGCGCCGGCGAACTTGAGCACCGGCTCGCGGCCGGTGACCGCGCGGGCCAGGCGGATCGCGCTCATCGCGGCCTCGGTGCCCGAGGAGGTCATGCGCAACATTTCGACCGAGGGCACCCGCCGGGCGACCTCGGCGGCCAGCTCGACCTCGCCTTCGGTCGGCGCGCCGAACGTGGTGCCGCCCCGCGCCGCCTCGATCACCGCCTCGATCACCTCGGGGTGAGCGTGGCCGAGGATCAGCGGCCCCCACGATGACACCCAGTCGACGTATTCGTTGCCGTCGACGTCACGGATCCTCGAGCCCTGGCCTGATGCGATGAAGATCGGGTCGCGGCCGATCGAGCGCATCGCGCGCACGGGAGAGTTCACGCCCCCGGGCAGCAGCGCCTGCGCCCTGGCGTAGAGCTCAGAGGACCGAGAAGTGTTGACCGCGGCCGCGCTCACACGCCGGCGTGCTCGCGTTCCCAGGCCCGGTAGTCCTGGATGAAATAGAGCAGTCGGATCTTCTTGAATTCCGTCGAGGAGTACAGGGTGGCGCGCTCGTGCACACCGGTCTGATCGGCGATCGAGTCCAGGATCGCGTCGCACTCCTCCTTGGAGCGGCCGTGGGCCATCGTGAACACCGAGTAGGGCCAGTCCTGGTAGGTGGGGCGCTCGTAGCAGTGCGAGATGCCGCGGAAGGCGGCCATCCGCGGGCCGATCTCCATGATCTGCTCGTCGGGCACCTTCCACACGCCCATCCCGTTGGCGCTGAATCCGGCGCGGCGATGAAACAGGATCGCCGCGACCCGGCGCAGCAGCCGCCGCTCCTGCATCTGCTCCAGGTGAGCCAGCAGCCGCTCCTGGGTCATCCCCAACTCGCCGGCCGCCGGCGCGTAGGGCTCGGAGACGACCGGCATGTCGCCCTGCAGCGCGCGGATCACCGCGATGTCTGACTCGTCGTAGGGCTGGCGCTCGATCTCGACCGGCGCGGCCGCCTCGACGGCCTTGGACAGCGCGTCGGTCCCGCCCTCCATCTCCAGATCCATCCTAATTTTGAACAGCTTCAGTGTCGGAAGCTGGCGGATCGACTCGGCGCCGGCGATCCGGGCCAGCACCTCCAGCGTCCCCTGCAGGCCCAGCGGCGAGTCGGGCTCGGTGGCGATCGTGAACCAGATGTTGAACTCGTGGTTGCGCAGGTAGTTGTGCGACACGCCCGGGTGCGCGTTGATCACGTTGGCCGCCCGCCAGGGATTGTCGGGATCGACCTTGGCGGCGACCAGCATCGACGAGTAGCCCAGCGCGCGGGTGTCGAAGATCGGCGTGATCTGGCGGATGATGCGCTCGTCGAGCAGACGCTGAACGCGGTCCATTACCTCCTGCTCGGTGATCCCGGCGGCGCTCGCGACGTGCTGATAGGGCTGGCGGGAGATCGGGAAGCTGCCCTGCATCAGGTTGAGCAGGCGCTTGTCCAGGTCGTCGAGCTCGATCGCCGCGCCGTGCTTGCGGCTGCGGAGCTTGGGGCCGTGCTGGCTCCCGGCCGGGGTGTCCCCCGCGGACTGGGTCGTGCCGTGCGGCGAGCCTATTGCAGCCATCCCGCAGCCTCCTTAGCGTGGTATGTGATCACGATGTCGGCCCCGGCGCGACGGATCGAGGTGAGTGATTCAAGGACGGCGGAACGCTCGTCGAGGTAACCGGCGGCGACCGCCGCCTTGAGCATCGAGTACTCGCCGCTGACGTTGTAGGCGGCCAGCGGCATGCCGGTCTCGTCCTTGACGCGGCGGATCACGTCGAGGTAGGGCAGCGCGGGCTTGACCATCAGCATGTCGGCCCCCTCCTCCACGTCGAGCCGAGCCTCGCGGACCGCCTCCTCGCCGTTGGCGGGATCCATCTGGTAGGGCCGCCGGTCGCCGAACGCCGGGGTGGAGTCGGCGGCCTCGCGGAACGGCCCGTAGAACGCCGAGGCGAACTTGGCCGAGTAGGCCAGGATCGGCGTCTCGGAGAAGCCGTCGTCGTCGAGCGCGGCGCGGATGGCGCCGACCCGGCCATCCATCATGTCGCTGGGGGCGATGATGTCGGCGCCGGCCCGGGCCTGCGATACCGCCGTGCGCGCCAGCAGCTCCAGCGTGGCGTCGTTGTCGACCATGCCGTCGGACCGGACCAAGCCGCAGTGACCGTGGCTGGTGTACTCGCACAGGCAGAGATCGGCGATCACGAGCAGCTCCGGGTGGGCCTCCTTGATCGCGCGCGTGGCCAATTGCACGATCCCCTCGTCGTCCCAGGCGCCCGAGCCCGCCTCGTCCTTGGCGGCGGGAATCCCGAACAGCAGCACCCCGGGGATCCCCAGCGCCAGCGCCTCCCCCGCCTCGGATACCGCGTGGGCGATCGACAGCCGGTCGATCCCCGGCATCGCGGCGATCGGCTCACGGCGATCGATACCGTGCGCAACGAACATGGGGTAGACGAAATCGGCCGGCGCCAAGCGCGTCTCACGGACGAGCCCGCGCAGCGCGCGGGTGGCGCGCAGCCGCCGGAGGCGGGTTTGCGGAAAGGGCATGACTTTCACCTAGGATACCGGCGGCCGGGTGGCGCGGGTCCGGGTGTGACGCCGACCTGACGGCTCAGACCAGATTCCAGCGCTCGACGCGCCAGGAGGTGACCAGCCCGGCCTCCACGTAGGGATCGGCGGCCACAAACGCCTCGATCTCCGCCCGGTCCACACCCTTGAAGACCATCGCGCCCCCGCCGGGCGGCGCTCCGAGCGCGCCGGCCATGATCAGACGGCCGGCGTCGCGCTGGGCGTGGATCCGCTCCAGGTGGGCCTCGCGGTACGGACCCCGCCGGTCGGCCATGTCCTCGACGTAGGTGTAGAGGAGCAGGTGATGGATGTCCTGATCTGCCATCGAAGTGCAAACCTAGCGCGTCCGGAGGCCGTCAGAGCGCAAAGGGATTTCGAGAACGATGCACTAGGCTGTGAGATTGTGAGCAACGTACAGAAGCGCGGCAGCTACACACCGAAACGGGCGCGCGAGCAGCGCGCCTACCGTCTGGTGGTCGTCGGCGGCGCCGCGGGCACGGTTGGCGTGGTCAGTCTCGTGCTCGCGGTAGTGGGCGTGATCGGGCTCACGCTTCCGGTGATCACGCTGATCATCGCCGCGATCTGCGTGGTGATGTTCCGCAGCACCGTCGGCAACCGCTGAGCGCCTCAGGAATCAGGCGAACCGCTCACCCAGGTCAGCGCGGTCAGGCGCGTCCAGACGCCCAGAGCGCAAAGGGATTTCGAGAACGATGCACTAGGCGAAGCGCCGCAGCGCCATGCGCGCCAGCGCCCCGAACACGGCGGTCAGCACCACCAGGTGCAGCAGCGGCCAGGCGATCCCCGGCGCGGTCCCGCTGAACGCGTTGTCGACCGCCTCGAGAGCGGGCTTGAACGGGAACACGAACGCGACCGTTGCGAGCACCGACTTCAGCGTGCCGGAGACCGCGTTGGCGGGTACCAGCGCGACGAAGGCGATCGGCAGCGAAACCAGGAAGGCCAGCAGCGAGGAGGCGCTGACCTCGCGCGCGATCCCGCCCAGCGCGACGCCCAGCGCGCCGAAGGCCAGCCCCCCGAAGGCCAGCGCCAGCACCCAGAGCTCAAAGCGTGACCAGTCCAGGTGCACGAACAGCGAGACGAAGGCCGACATCAGCAGCGTCACGACCGACGCGCAGCCGGCCGAAAGCACGACCTTCTCCGACAGCAGCTGCCCCGGCGAGACCAGGCCGCGGATCAGCCGGGTGTAGGCGTTCTCGGAGCGCTCGATCGCCAGCATCCCGGCGGCCAGCAGCATCGTCACGAACATCAGCGAGACGATCACCGCGATCGCCACCGCGTAGGTGGCGGTCGGCGTGGTCTGACCCGCCAGCTCGGTCTGCTGGACGGTCAGGGGCGTACCGATTGAGCCCAGCACGGGACTGGCGAAGCTCAGCCCCTGGATCGCCAGGTTGGCGAACCCCGCAACCTGGTCGAGCGCCGTGCGCAGCGGCGAGCGCGCGGGCAGCGCGGCGATCGCGCCCTGCACGATCGTGCGCGAGTTGCGCAGGCCCAGCAGCGGCACCTTCTGACCCAGGATCTGCACCGAGCCACCGTTGAGCACCTGCTGCAGATCGCCGATCGCCACCCGCAGGACCTGCTTTGACACCGCCTGCTCGACCTCGGCCAGTCGCTGGGAGATCGCCTGATCGGCGAACTGGCGCTCGACCGGGTCCTTGTTGTTGAGGATCAGCTGCACCGTCGGCGTCCCGACGCCGTTGGTGACCAGGCTCTGGATCTGCTGGGTGATGTCGGCGGGAATGATCACCGCCGCCAGCGCCTCCCCATCGCGGACCTTGGCGATCGCCTCAGCGCGCGAGTGCACCCTGATCGGTGAGACGGACTGAAACAGCTGGCTGGCGTACTGGGCGACATTGATCTGCTGGCTGCCGAAGTTGATCTTGCCCTGCCCAGGCGCTACCTCGTTGTAGAATGCGACCTTGGGCTTGCCCGGCGGGCTGGAGAGCGCGAAGCCGATCATCAGTGCGATCGCGATCGGATACACGATCAGCAGCCCGACCAGCAGCGGCGAGCGCTTGAGGATCTGCAGATCCTTGATCAGCAGCCAGCGCACGCCAGTGCTCCTCGCCCGAATGCGACGGTCTTCATGGTGGGGAGCACTAGTGGCCGCGCGCGTGCAGGAAGCGCATGAACGCGGCCTCGAAGTCGCGCGCATCGCCGCCCACGGTCTGCTCCAGCTCGCCCGGCGTGCCGGTGAACAGCAGCTCGCCGTCGACGAGCAGCAGCACCCGGTCGGCGTAGCGCTCGACCTCGGACACGTTGTGGGTCGAGTAAAGGACCGTCGTGCCGCGTCCGGCCAGGCTCCCGATGAACTCCCACAGCCGCTCGCGCTGGCGCGGATCCAGCGAAGCCGAGGGCTCGTCGAGCAGCAGCACGGCGGGCTCGGCCAGCAGCCCGATCGCGATGTTGACGCGCTGCTGGTTGCCGCCGGACAATCGGCCGACCTCCTCGTCTGCGCGATCCTGCAGCGCGGCCTGCTCCAGCATCCTGGTGACCGCCTGATCCGGGTCGGCGAGCTTCTCCAACCGCGCGAACAGGCGCAGGTTCTCGGCCACCGAGAGCTTGGAGTAGAGCGCCGGCTGCTGGGGCACCCAGCCGATCTCCCGCGGCGTGCGGCTCAGCTCGCCCGCGCTGGGCTCGAGTACTCCGGCCAGGATCGAGAGGAGGGTCGTCTTGCCCGCCCCGTTGGGGCCCACCAGGCCGACCAGCTCGCCGGCCTGCAGCTCGAAGCTGACCTCGTGCAGGGCGACGCGGTCACCGTAGCGCCTGGTCAGCGAGCGGGCGATGAGCGTGCTGGTCTGCTCGGAGGACGCGGCGGTGGACACCGCCCGGGAGGCTATTACAGCATCGTGGCGCGCAAGCCAGCGCACGCATCGTTCCGGTAGACCTTTGATGGTCTGGCGAGGGATCAGGTCGGGGTGCTGACGCGCGGATCCAGCGACGCTCCGCAGACGCGGCAGAATGAGTCCGCACCCGTCGCGACGGTCCCGCAGTCGGGACATCGATCGGCCATGACTCCCAGCACCCCGACCCCGGGAGCCGCCACCGCCCACGGCTCCAGCACCAGGTGGCGGCGCAGGTAGAGCACAGTCTGGCGCAGCACCGCCAGCACTGGCAGCGCGACCAGCGCCCCGACGACCCCGTAGAGCTGATAGCCGATCAGCAGTCCGAGAATGATCAGGATCGGGTTGATCCGCAGCGAGATCCTGAACATCTGCGGCGCGATCACATGCCCTTCGAGCTGCTGCAGCGCGATGAACAGGATCAGCAGCCAGACGGCGCTGATCGGGTTGTTGAACAAGGCCAGGAGCACGGCCGGCGCGGGGCCGATGATCGGGCCGATGTAGGGGATGAACTCCATCAGCCCGTAGAAGACGCCGAAGAACAGCGCGTAGCGCTCGCCGTCGGGGAAGATGCCGATCAGCCCGAAGATCGTCAGCGAGATCGCGGCGCTGGCTCCCATTACGAGGCTGAACAGCAGCTGGCCGCGAACGTAGCCCGACACCGCGCGCTGGACCAGCAGCGGGTAATCGTCCTCCGGGGTCCCGTCGCCGGGGGGCATGATGTGGCGCACCAGCCCGCCGATCTGCCGCCCGTAGATCAGCAGGTAGACCGACAGCACCAGGATCAGGACCAGGTCAAAGGCAATCGTGACCAGCTGGGTGAGCAGGTCACGGGAGAAGGAGACGATCGCCCCCGAGCGCTTGAGGATGTTCTTCTGCAGCGTGTCGAGCGCCGTCTGTCCCTGCTTCTCTATGTGGATGTTGATCCCGTGGCGGTTTAGCCAGCTCTGCAGGTTGGCGACGTCGTGATTGGCCTGCTGGATCAGCGACGGGACGTTGCGCTCGAAGTGGCTGAGCTGGGTGCTGGCCGGGTTGGCCAAGAGCACGCCGATGCCCGTGAGCACCGCCAGCCCGCCGAGGTAAACGGTCAGGATCGCCAGCCCGCGCGGCATCCGGCCACGCTCGAGCACCCTGACCAGGGGGTTGAGGATCAGCGCGATCATGCTCGCGACGACCAGGATCAGCAGCACCGTGCCGACCGCCCGGGCCAGCGCCCAGAGCGCCAGCAGCGCGATCGGCAGCAGCACGAGCTGCACCCAGCGGGGGACGACGACCGGCGGCGCGGAATGGACGACCGGGGTCAGCCCGGGCTCCGGCGGCGCTTGGGCCGCGTCCTGGCCTTCGTCTGGCTCGGACTCAGACGGGGCGGGCGCTCGCCGCGGCGGCGGCGGGCTGATGGTCGGCCGGTGAAGCCTCAAACGCATACAACTGGAAGTATGGGCCCACGACGAACCCTATGAGCACCGAGAAGACGTGAGCAAGCCCATCAGCATCCTGTTCGCCGGCGACATCGTCGGCGGGATCGGCCGCCGCACCCTGCTGGCGCTGTTGCCATCGCTGCGCGAGCGCTACGCAGCTGACTTCGTGATCGTCAACGGCGAGAACGCGGCCGGCGGGATGGGGATCACGCCGAAGATCGCCGACCAGCTGTTCGCCGCCGGCGTGGACGCGATCACGCTGGGCAACCACACCTACCGCCAGCGGGAGATCTATGCCTACCTCGACACGCACGAGCGGATCCTCAGACCCGCCAACTACCTGCGCAGCCAGCCCGGACACGGCTGGTGCGTGGTGGCCAGGGACGGCGTGCGCGTTGGCGTCGTGTCGCTGTCGGGCAACCTGTTCATGAACGCCGGGCGCCCGGTCTTCTCCGAGATCGACGCGGCCCTGCACGCGCTCAAGGGCCAGGTCGACCAGGTGCTGGTCGACATGCACGCCGAGGCGACCAGCGAGAAGATCGGCATGGGCTGGCACCTCGACGGTCGCGTGACGGCCGTCGTCGGGACCCACACGCACGTACCCACCGCCGACGCGCGGGTCCTCCCCGGGGGCACCGCCTACATCACCGATGTGGGCATGACCGGCCCGCGGGGGGGCGTGATCGGCGTCAAGCGCGAACTGGCGCTGCAGGCGATGATCACCAAGATGCCGATCAAGTTCGAGACCTCTGGCGAGGACCCATGGCTCAACGCCGTGCTGATCCGGGCCAGCGAGCCGCTGCGGGCTGACTCGATCGAGCAGATCCTGCTGCCCGCGCCCGGCGTGAGCTAACGCGGGCCCTTTCCTCGTAGCGTTTGCGACGTTGTGGGCGAAAAACGGGGCTGAGGCTCGAAGCGCGGCGATCAGGCGATCTGCAGGCGCGCTCCCGGCTCGGGCTCGAACACGTCCAGTGGCCGGTCGTTCGGTGAGGTGAGCGAGCGGCGCTGCGGATGACTGACGAACAGCGCCACGATCACCAGCGGGAAGAACCACACGATGTAGGGGTACAGCCAGTAGTTGAGCCCCAGCTGCACCGCGATCAGCACCGCGGCCCCCAGCGCGGCCACCTCGACGATCCCCCGCCGGCGGGGCACGAAGGCCAGCGCCACCGCCAAGCCGGCGCCAGCACCCTCGACCAACCGGTGCGCGCCGTCAAGGCCACCCCACAATCCCCACACCGAGAACGGCGTCACGCGACTGGATTGATATGACACCGAGTCCTGCCAGAAGGCGTGCAGGTCGCCGTTGAGCAGCACGGGGAGCATCACGGCGATCGCGGTCAGGCCGTAGGCGAGCACGTAGAAGATCATCGAGCGGCGGCGGGGCGGCTCGTCGATCCCGCGCATCAGCAGCGGCGCCAGCGCCAGCGGCGCGAACTTGGTCAGCCCGGCCAGCGCCCCGGCCACGCCCCGCGCGGGCGCCGAGGTGATCACCAGCAGCGCGATCACGACCAGCAGCCCGACCAGCGTGTCGTTGGTGTTGGAGCTGAGCGCGAACAGGCTGAACGGATACGCGGCCCAGGCATAGGCCAGCACGATCCCCAGCGACGGCCCGCGAATTCTGCGCCCGAGCAGGAACAAACCGAGCAGCATCATCAGATCGAAGAAGATCGCCGCCGCGTGGGCCGCCGGCAGCTGATCCCAGGTTCCGCTCCAGCCGAAGATCGCGCGGAACGGGATATAGGCGTAGTAGTTGACCGGACCGTAGGTGTCGCCGTTGGCGTTGTCGCTCGGCCAGCCGCCGTATAGCGGCTTGTCGTGCAGGATCCGGTCGGCGCCGATCACGCCCGCGTAGCCGACGTCGATCACGTTGGAGTTGATCACGTTGAGCCCGATCCGGAAGCCGACCAGGAAGACGATCCCGATCACCAGCCACGTGCGCGGCACGCTGATCCGCAGCGGCTCGCGCGGCATGCCCTTGCCGAACGCCAGCAGCAGCATCCGCGCCAACAGGTAGAGCAGGAACGGATACACCAGCGGCACCGACAGCCCGATCAGCGCGTGGTTGAAGAAGGCCAGCGAGATCGAGAAGCCCAGCAGCACGGCCAGGTCGAGATGCAGCAGCGACCAGCGCCGCCGGGAAACCACCCCGCCCGCCACTTCCCGGCGCCAGGGGATGAACGGCGCCACGAACGCCAAGCACATCGGGATCCACACATACCAGGAGTTCACCTGCCGACCGAAGGCGCCGGGATAGCCGCGGGCCATCGTCCAGGCGACCTGGAACCCCGTCCACGCCTGGGTCACCTTGCCGCTGGCGTCGTCGACGTAGACCTGCAGCAGCTCCTTCTGGTTGGCGCCGGCCGAGAACCAGCTGACCTGCCAGCGGCCCGGACCTTTGGTGTACTCGTACGAGATCGCCTGATGGTGGCGGCGCAACTCGGCGACAGCCGTGGGGTCAGCTCGGGCGATCCGCTCCGCCTGGGCGGCGTCGAGCCGGTAGCCGCGTGGCGGCCGATCCTGGGGGGTGACCAGCACCGGCGTGTTGGGGTCCACCACGGTCGTCGCCGTGGTCGCCGCCGTGGTCGTGCCCGCCGCGCGCGCGGCGGCGCTCAGCACGAGCAGGGCCAGCACCGTCGCCGCCAGGAGCCCAACGAGCGTCAGGACGCCCGCTCGGAGAGGTCTGGATGAGGACAACGGGCGCGTCGGCCGGGGGCCTCTTACGCGCGGAAGCTCCAGAGCTTCTGCCCGACGAACGACAGTGGCGTGCCCGCGACGATGGCGATCGCCTGCGCTACCACCTTGGCCAGCCCCGCTCCGTCGACCAGCGAGACCAGTACCACGTAGGTGAAGCCGAACGCGACCAGCGAGACGGCGAAGAACTTGGCCGCCTGCTGGATCGGGTGCTGTCCGCTGGCGCTGAACGTCCAGTGGCGGTTCCACCAGAAGTTGTTCACCACCGAGACCACGAACGCCGCCACGGCCGCCAGCTTGTAGTCGATCTTCAGCACGTGGACGCAGATCGCGAACACGATCAGGTTCACCGCGTAGCCGCTGGCGCCGACCGCGGCGAACCGGACCAGCTGCAGCCAGTTGTGCCCGCGGCGGACTCCGTGCCGGACGCGGTGGCGAAACGGCAGCCCGACGGTGGTGCTCAGGTCGTCAGCCATGCGATTACTGTATCGGCGGTTGGTCGGTTGACCGTAAGGGGGGCTGATGGTTAATCGGCTCCTAATCCGCATGATCGGGGGATTGCAGACCGAAATGATCGCGGATCATCGGCGCCACGTCGCGCAGTGACCACTGCTCGCGCGCACGCCGGGAATCCGGTCCGGTCCCACACCACAGCAGCGCCCCCAGCGAATCGGAGCGGTGCAGGGAACCGTGGCTGCCACCGCCGACGTGGTCGGCGCCGCCCCAGTCGACGAACTCATAGCCCGGAGCCGCCGACAGCAGCAGGTCCCCCGCCGTGGAACAGTTCAGCGCCGACCACATACGCTGCAGGGCATCCGGATACTCGGTGGTCAGGAAGCGTCCGTCCTGGATCTCGGCCCGCAGCGCCGCCAGGTCGCCCTCCACAGTCCAGCGCCCGCCGCGGACGTCGGCGAGATCCCCGCCGGGGGCGAAGCGCAGCTCGCCGCGCCGGCTGCGCACGACGGCCTCGCGCTGGGCGGCGTCGGCGAAGGACATGATCAGGTCGACGCCCTCGAGCTCGCGCACGGCCTCGATCGCGCGCGCCACCACCTCGTCGGCGTGGTCAGGGTCAAGCGCATAGATCATCGCCGCGCGCTGGGCAGGGCAGAGCGCCACCTCGGCGCCGATCGACCGCGCCGGGGTGGGCGCCGCGACATCGAAGTCAGCGAAGGCCTGATCCAAGTGGATCCGCTCCTCGACCGAGGCCTGCGAGTGGTCTGAGGTGACGATCACCGCGTACTGCTCCAGGAACGCATCCGGGCCGCCGGCCGCGTGCATCAGACGCTCCAGCTGACGATCGGCGGCAGCGATCGAGGTGACCTGGGCATGGGGGCCGTTCTTGTGTGAGAAGGCGTCGTTGTCGGGCAGCGAGAACAGCATGAAGTCGAACAGGTCGTGCTCGATCAGGTAGGCGCCCACGCATCCGGTGTGCTGGTCGCGCACGCCGGGCATCCCCAGCTGGCCCCGGCAGCCGGTCTTGCGACTGGCGTACAGATCGGCGTAGAACAGCTCCTGCGGCCCCGCGATTGTGCGGCGGAACAGGGTCGAGGTGACGATCCGCGCCAGCGCGGACTCGTTGGCGACCTCGTGCTGGTGGCGGCCGCGATAAATCAGATAGGTCGTCCCGGCCGTGCGCACGTCCGCGTCGTCGAGCGTCTCGAACACCGTCTGCACCTGATCAGAGAGGTGCTCGGCGTTCATCCGGTAGACGGTGTCGGTCAGCGAGCGCAGCACCCCGAACTGCCGTGAGGCCGAGAAGCTGGAGCCGTACTCGACGTAGCGCCCCTCCTCACGGTGATACCAGTTCATGCTCGGGATCAGGTGTTCGTCGGGGCCGACGCCGGTGGTGATCGTGGCCGCGCAGACGGGCGTCACCGAGGGGAACGCCGCGACGCAATCGTCGACGTAGGCTCCCTCCTGCCGAATCCGGGCCAGCGCCGGTGCGCGCCCCGAGGCGATCGCGCGCTCCAGCATCGCGGGCTTGAGCGCGTCGATGACCACCAGGACCAGCTTCTTGGCGTCGTTGATACCGGCGCCGTCGCTGGGCAGAGAGCCTGCGGCGCTCACACCGGCATCAGTTCTTCTCGCCGTGAATGGTATTTGCGGTGGGGAGCACTTAGCGCAGGATCCGGAGACCGGCGTACTTCTGCTGGTCACGGCCACGGCCGCCGAACAGGAGCCACAGCAGCAGCGCCAGCACGATCAGCCCGACGGGCGGCAGCAGCACCGACAGCGCCGCCGACAGCATCGCGCCGACCTCGGCGTAGAGCGGCAGCGCCGCCGCGCTGCCGGCGTCAAGTCTCGCGCGCACGCGCGAGAGCAGCGGCCGCGTGGCGGCGATCCCGACCGCCGCGCACAGCGCGCCGCCGATGTACCCCGGCCAGCTCAGGTAATGGCCCCGGGCCAGGGAGCCAGCGAACAGCAGCGCCGCCAGCACCACCGCAACGGCGCCGAGCGCGAGCGCGAGCGGTCCGCGGTCCACCTTATCCTGCCCCAAGCGGCGTTCGGCGAGCGCGATCAGGATCGCTCCGAGCACCATCACGGCCAAGAATGGGGGTCCCTGCAGAAACGCGAAACCGCTGCCGGTGAAGTCGATCTGGATGTCGCCGGCGGCGAGCGCGCCGACGGCAAGCGCGGGCAGGAAGGGTCTGATCCCCACTGCAGCCGCGATGCCGAGCCCCTGGAAGATGTCGAAGACGAGATGCACCGTGCTGTACCGTGACGAAGCGTGACGATAGACGAGAGGGCAGCGTGAGCTCGGGTGGGCGGGAACCGAGTGGCGACACGAGCCCCGGCAGTAGCGAGCCCGTCCGACGCCAGCGGTCGACGACACGAGATATCAAGCGCTACGCGGCGCTGTTCGCCGAGCGCACGAAGGTCATGAAGTCCTCGGCGATGCGCGACCTGATGGCCCTGACCGAGCGTGACGATGTGATCTCGCTGGCCGGAGGACTGCCCGACACGTCGACCTTCCCGCCCGATTCCTACGCGGCGCTGATGGGCACGGTGGCCAGCGAATCGTGCGCGCGGGCGCTGCAGTACGGACCCACCGAGGGCTTTCAGCGCGTCAAGAAGTGCATCGCCGAGGTGATGCGCGCCGAGGGCATGGAGGTCGAGCTCGACGAGGTGCTGGTCACCACCGGCGGTCAGCAGGTGATCGACCTGGTCTGCAAGACCCTGATCGACCCCGGCGACGTGATCGTCACCGAGGCCCCGACCTATCCGGGCGCGATCCCGACCTTCTGCTCCTATCAGGCCGAGGTCGTGCAGATAACCACGGATCGCGACGGGATGGTCGTGGAGGAGCTGGAGGCCAAGCTCGACGAGCTGGAGCGCACCGGCCGGCGCCCCAAGTTCGTCTACACGGTGCCCAATTTCCACAACCCGGCCGGGGTCACGATGTCGCTCCCCCGCCGGCGTGAGCTGGTCCGGATCGCCGGCGAGCGCGAGCTGCTGGTGCTGGAGGACAACCCCTACGGGCTGCTGCGCTACGAGGGCGAGCCGCTGCCGACCCTGTATTCGCTCGACGACGAGTTCGTGATCTACGCCGGCACGTTCTCCAAGATCCTCTCCCCCGGCGTGCGGCTGGGCTGGACGACGGCGCCGGCGCCGATCCTGCAGAAGATGCAGATCGGCAAGCAGGGATCGGACCTGTGCTCCTCCTCGATCTCCCAGTACTTCGTCAGCGCCTACTTCGACGCCGGGCTGTGGGATGAGTATCTGCGCTCGCTGATCGAGATCTACCGCCGTCGGCGCGATGTGATGTTCGATTCGCTGGCCGAGCACTTCCCGCGCGAGGCGGAGTGGACCCACCCCCGGGGGGGCCTGTTCGTGTGGGCGACGATGCCCCCGTACCTCGACACCACCGACCTGTTGGCGCGCACGCTGGAGGAGCACGTGGCGTTCGTCCCCGGCCGCGCCGCCTATGTCGACGGACGCGGCGGCTCATCGATGAGGCTCAACTTCTCCGGCGTCGGCGAGGACGACATCCGCGAGGGGATCCGGCGGATCGGCGAGGTCGTCCGCGAGCAGGTGGCGATGTACGGCACGCTGACCGGGGCGCGGCCGCAGGCACCGCTGGCGCGCCCCGAGGAGGATCTCCAGCCGCCGGCTGGCGGGCGCGCCGTCGACTCCGAGCTGGCCAAGGTGCTGCGGATGCCGACCAAGCGCCAGCGCGCCGGATGAGGGGCAATCGCCTAGCGCCGATTGCCTTGGGAGCAATCGCCTAGCGGCGATTCTCCCACGAGCGTCGATGAGCCGGGTCGCGGTCCTGAAGGGCGGGCGCTCGCTGGAGCGTCAGGTCTCGCTGAGGTCCGGCGCCCGGGTCCAGGACGCGCTGGAGCGCCTCGGCCACGAGGTGCTGGCGATCGACGTCGGGCCCGAGCTCGTCTCGCAGCTGATGGCCGGCCGGCCCGACGTGGCGTTCGTGGCGCTGCACGGCCGCGACGGCGAGGACGGGACCGTGCAGGAGCTGCTGGAGGTGATGGGGATCCCCTACACCGGCTCCGGGGTCTCGGCCTGCATCAGCGCCGCCGACAAGGTGCTGGCCAAGCACGCGATGCGCGATCGCGGGATCCCCACGCCCGACTTCTACGCGTTCAACGAGACCGCGTTCGGAGCGCTCGGCGCCGCCCAGGCGCTGCCGGCGATCGAGGAGCGGCTGGAGTTCCCGATCGTGGTCAAGCCGGCGCGCCAGGGGTCGGCGCTAGGGATCAAGTTCGCGCGGACCCCGGCCGACGTCCCGGCCGCGCTGGTGGCCGCGTTCTCCTATGACCGCAAGGTGCTGCTGGAGCGCCACGTCCAAGGTCGTGAGCTGGCCGTGTCGATCCTCGACGAGGACGGCGACCCGGCGGCGCTGCCGATCGTCGAGGCCCTACCGGAGGAAGAGGATTTCTATGACTTCGAGGCGCGCTATGAGATCGGCCGCACGCGGTTCGTCTGCCCGGCGCAGCTGGAAGAGGGAATCGCCGCGCAGGCGCGGGAGATCGCGCTCGACACCTACCGGCTGCTCGGCTGCGCCGGCTTCGCGCGGGTCGACCTGATGCTCGACCGCGACCAAGCTTCGCTCTACGTGCTGGAGGCGAACACGATCCCCGGCCTGACCGAGACCAGCCTGCTGCCGCAAGCCGCTGAGGCGGCCGGGATCACGTTCGACGAGTTGATCGGGCGGATCCTCGCAGCAGCCACCGGTTAGCACGCTTCGCCCACCTCCTGATCCGGTTACGTTTCACTCATCGGAGGCGAAGTCCTCAGGGGTGACGCGGTCCAGGAAGTCCTTGAATTTCTCGACCACTTCCTCGGTGTCCTCGACCTCGTGCTCGAACTCGATCGCGGACTCGGTGATCACCTCGTCAGCGGCGAAGATCGGCGCCCCGGAGCGGACGGCGAGCGCGAGCGCGTCGCTGGGACGCGAGTCGATCTCCAGCTCGCGCCCGTTGGCGCGCAGGCTGATCGAGGCGTAGAAAGTGTTCTCACGCAGCTCGGTGACCGACACCCGCGTGCACTCCACCTCCAGCTCGCCGAGCATGTCGGACAGCAAGTCGTGGGTCATCGGACGCGGCGTCGAGGCACCCTGCAGCTTCATCAGAATCGCGGCCGCCTCCGGATGTCCGATCCAGATCGGCAGGAACTTGTTGCTCTCGACGGCCTTCAACAGCACGATCGGCTGCTTGCCGACCATGTCGAAGCTAACGCCGTAAATGACCATTTCCTGCACGCGCCGCTCCTGATTGGGGGGTGGGGCAAGTATAAGGGCCATCGCGCGCTCGCTCGACGGGCCTTACACTAACCAGTCAATAGATCATGGCTGGTGAGAACGTGCAGTTGCGCTCGCGCCCGTCCCGTCAGCCGGGCGGGCGCCGGCCCGCACCCGGCGCGCTGGAGCCCGTCCAGGCGTTCATCAACACGCACTACGACCTGGAGCGCGATCACGGCGCCGAGCTGCTCAGCACGCCCGGCGCGCTGGGCGACTGGCTCGCCCGCCGGGGGCTGCTGACCGACCCGGCGCGGCTGGGCGATCTCGATCTGCGACGCGCCCTGAACGCGCGCGCGAGCCTGCGCGAGCTGGCGCGCTTCAACACCCTTGGCGCTGGGGTCG